>CEAZ01029236.1_pt1 | contig 86401 bp, 77 predicted proteins | sample 557361 | NCBI WGS metagenome assembly CEAZ01 (sample SAMEA3182074, study PRJEB8094) | gut metagenome | biome: human; feature: gut; material: Stool; isolation source: human stools | place: Canada | collected 2012-02-22 | reverse complement strand
TCCGGCCCTCAAGGTATCGGGTTCCCACATTCATCCGCACATGTGCGGATGAATGTGGGAGGTGTTCGGATAAAGTTGATAATCAAGGGGTTCAAAAAATCCGGTGGCCTGGCAATTGGTCTCGCTTGGGCAGTGAACTCGATTTACATGCTCATCATGAGTCCCGTCATCACCTCTGTCATCGAGGCCGCTGGCTGGAGGACCGGTTATTTGGTGCTCGCTGGTGTCTCCGCCGTGCTCATTCTTCCCGCTTCCGTCCTGATCATCCGCTATAAGCCTCAGGACAAGGGCATGCTGCCCTATGGCTACGTCGAGGGCGAGACGGCCGCCGAGACCGAGGAGACGACCGAGGATGGCGCGCGTGGCGTCAGCTATGCACGCGCCATTAAGTCGCCTGCCTTCTTCTTCTGCATCGGCTTCCTCTGCCTCGTTCAGCTCACTTGCTGCATGAACCAGCTCTTCCCGACGTATGCTTCCGAGGTTGGTTTTAGCCCCATGGTGGGCGGCTTCATGGTTTCCGCAGCATCGCTCTTCGATCTGTTCCTCAACCCGATCGTTGGCACCACTTGCGATAAGTTCGGCAGCACGAAGGCCATTCTGGGCTGGCTCGCTGTCTCCATCCTCTCCTTTGTCATGCTCATGATGGGCAGCGGCAACTCGACGCTCAGCATCCTCGCAGCAGGCGTGAACGACGTAATGTACGTCATCGCTGGCACCGCCCTGACCGTTTTGGTTATGGACGTCTTTGGCTCCCGCGATTTCGGTCGCATCTTCGCGCTGATCTGCTCCGTGGGCTATATCGTCGGCGCCTTTGGCATGCCCGTTATGATGAAGGTCTATGAGCTTGTCGGCTCCTTCCAGGGCGTCTTCATCTTCTGCATCGCATGCAACGTCATCATCGGCCTGTTCTTGCTGCTGGCAAAGAAGACTGGTAAGAACCTCTCCTGGGACGAATAGTCCGATTCGACTTAGACATACGCTGCAGGGCTTAACCTGCAGCCGCTTTGGGGCACCGACTAACGTCGGTGCCCTTTTTCATCGAATGTGACAAAGGGACAGTCTCTTTGTCACATTGAGACCCTTGTGAAATCGGGGTCTAATACTTTTCCGAGAAGTGAACGAGTCAAAATGGACCCCCGAAGTATCGACACTTTTGAGATGCAATTTCCTGCGGTTTTGGCGGCCAAATCTTGCGGTTTTGGCGTCAGAAAATGTCGATGCTTTGAGGGTCCAAAAACGGTCGTTCACTTCTCGGAAAAGTATTAGACCTCAAGATATAGACGGCGTTTGCGAGCAGAAATCAGAACGTACGCTTCTAGCTCTTCTTTGCAGAGAGCATGAGCCTAATTTCCGGATGGGTGTATTCGTCGAATTCTTCTGCGGCTTCGGTGTCAAAGGTATAGTACGACTTGATAGATTCGTCCTCCGTCTTGATGCTGATTTCTTCATATAGGGATCCGGCTAAAAATGCCTGTTTAAATTCATCCGACAGGCTGCATGGCGTGAGGAGGTCCGGTGCGGCAACGGAAATGTCCAGCCCGTTGAGCGGGGCGCAAAGCGTCGCGATATCCTGCTCGGCGCGAGCGAGGTTGTCTGCAAGGCTTGCCTCGGGGTCGATCTGACTGGTGTAATCGACGTCCGTGAGCATGCCGTCTGCATCAAAAGAAAGGTAGACATAGGCTGCTTGAGCGCCAAGGTCATTGTCGCGCAGATAGCCGATAATGCGGTATCCGTAGTCGTGATACGACTCATATGGGTCGTCTGCCGCGACGCGTTCGCACACGGGCTCCAAGGCATCTTGTGCGATGGCGAGCTCCTCGGCAGCTGCAGCCTTTCTTACCTGAAGCCCGTTATTTCCCTGGACAAACTGCGGGATGTAGACGCCAAGCAGCACAATGGCGGGCACCACTGCGAGAGCTATGACCTGCTTCTTGACGCTTGGAATCGTCACACCGTATGCGTTTGCCATGGCCTCGGCATTGCTCGAGGTCTCGACCAGCACGTCTGCCGCCGTGGCGACTGTCCCTACGGCGCCGGCGACCTCCGCGGCGCCGCCCAGGTTGCGCGCGACATCGTTATCGCTGTTTTTGAGCAGGCGGCCGGCAGCTTGTGTGGCGAGCACGCCGGCGACCTCCGCGGAACGGTCCTTGTTGGTCTGGGCTACCGCAAGCCTGCTCTGCAGCTCCTTCCACTGTCTGCCCTGCATTCCAAAGCGCGGCGCAAGAGCGCAATAGCAAAAGATGACGAGTTCGATTACGGTGAGTGCGATGGCGGTATATATACCCGCGGGTTGGAATTCCTTTTGGTGGAACGCGATATCGTTGATCATTTGGAGCAGCAACATCAACAGGCATGCTACGAACGACATGACGAGTGCGGTCGCTGCGATCTTGGGGTACGTGCAGTACCGCTGGATGCGTTTCTTTTCTTGTTCGGTGAGCTGCTGCATGGGGGCCTCGACTCTCATCGTTATTCGGGGGGCGATGCGCACACGCTCTTGAGTATAGATGAGTGGAGGGTATCTGTTGTTCAAACATGGTGTCAACGGCGTGGTGTTGGTGGTCATCGTGATCATGAACGTCATTTTTGGAGCATAGAGCCGCTGTCGTGGGGCGAATGACGCGCAAGGGGGCTGCCGTGGGGCAGCCTCTCACTGTTTGTGAGCGCCAGCAAATCGAGGATGAATGGTTTTCCGAGAAGTGAGCGACCTATTCTGGACCCCTGAAGCATTCGCACTTTTGGATGCAAAAACCGCAGGGTTTGAGCGACAAAACCGCAGGAAATGGTTCTCCGAAAGTGTCGATGCATCGGGGGTCCGATTTCACTCGTTCACTTCGCGGAAAACCATTCACCTTCGTTGTATGGGGTGCGGCTGGAGGATGGTCATCGTTCAGTAGTTACCTCTTCCTTGTGAATCGCCTGAAGCACAAGGCATAATGCATGTGACAAAGGGACGGCCCCTTTGCCGCATTGATCTGAGAGTAGATGTTGATGATTCTATCGCTGGCCCCTATGGAGGGGATTACCGGGCATGTGTTCCGTCGCGTGCATGCGGAGTGTTTCGGTGCGCTCGATTGTTATTACACGCCGTTTTTGCCGCCGCCGCGCGTGGGCAACCGCTTTGGCGGTAAGGCGTTTAAAGAGGTCGATCCCGCCAATAACCGGGGGCTCAACGTGGTGCCTCAGCTGATGTCCAAGAATGCGGACGAGTTTGTGTGGGCGGCGCAGGTGCTTGCCGACATGGGCTATCGCGAGGTCAATCTCAACTTGGGTTGTCCTTCGGGAACGGTTGTCGCCAAGGGCAAGGGCTCGGGCTTTCTGCGCAACCTGGATGAGCTCGAGGTGTTCTTGGGCGACGTGTGCGAGCGCTCACCATTGCCGGTGTCGGTCAAGACCAGGCTGGGACTGGAGAACGACGAGGAGTACGAGCGCGTGCTCGACCTCTATTGCCGCATGCCGCTGGCAGAGCTGATCGTGCATCCGCGCGTGCAAAAGGACCGCTATGCGGGCTCGCCGCGCAAAGAGTTTTACGGCGAGACGCTGGAGCGGGCACCGTTCCCGGTGGCCTACAACGGCGACGTTTTTGATCTTGAGGATATGGATGCGCTGGTGGAGGCCTATCCCGGCACGCGCCATGTAATGCTGGGGCGCGGCTTGCTCGCGAACCCTGCGCTGGCTCGCATGGTTGCAGGCGGTCCTGCGGCCACGGCAGCTGAACTGCAGCGCTTCCACGACACGCTGTTTGCGGCGTATGCAGAAGAGATTGGCGGCAACGCGGTCTTTCGCATGAAGGAGTGGTGGTTCTACGCCAAGTGCGCCTTCGCCGATCCCGCTAACGTTCACAAGATCGTGCGCAAGACCAAAAAGGTCGACGAATACCGCGCCGCCGTCGAGCGCGTCTTTCGCGAGCAGCCACTTGCACCTATAGCCCGCTTCCACGGCTAAATGTAGTCGTTGGGGACGTTCTTAAACGACTAGTCATTCAAGAACGTCCCCAATGAGTGCAATGAGTGCTAGAGCAGGTTTTTCTGTACCCACGCGATGATGTCGCCCGACTCGTAGAGCGGCGCGCCGTCAATGAACAGGCAGGGAACCTGACGCTTACCGCCGACGGCGATAAGCGTCTGCTCGGCATCGGAATCGGTCAAGATATTGCGCTCGGGGATGGTCACGCCGTTATCGGCCAGGAAGCGCTTGACCTTCATGCAATACGGGCAGCCGGTCATAACGTATAGCTCGAGTTCGTGATTAGTAGCCATGGGTCTCCAATCGGTTGAAGTTTTGATTGAGATACCCAAAGCCGCCGCGGTCTATGCGCGAGTTAGCGATGACTCGATGGCCTGAACCAAAAACGCCGTAGCGCCTGTGCCGCAGGGCTTGTCGTAGTAGTCGATAAAGCGCCGGTCGGCCAGATATCCATGAGCGAGGCCCAGATATGCCTCGTCTTGGGGCTCGCTGCCCCAGTTGAGGCCAATCCAGCGACGATGCATCGCAACAAGTTTTTGGGCCTCACTGCTCTCTGGATCGCCGTCGCCCATGGCAATCGAGAGCTGACCTAGAATAGCGCGTTCAAGTTCCTTCATGTCGTTCCATGTCTCGGGGTCCATGTCCAGCAGCGCTTCGTTTGCTGCGTCGATCGCTTCGGAGCCGTAGCGCTTCCGAGCTTCGGCGCCGTAGCGTTCCTCGTTTTCCTGCACGGTGCGCCAGCGCTCCAGTTGCGGCAGGACGGCGCCCATGAGCGAAACGGCTTCGTCGAGCGACATACCGGTGTTTTGCGCCAGCCGCGGGGCACAGTCCTCGATCATCGCCTCCATCGTGGTTTCGTAAGTGTACTCGCCGTGGTCGTAGCACCATTTGCAGTAATGGTCGGTCGTGGCGCCTGAGGCGTCGGTGCCGCAGTCATCGGACGTGAGTAGCATGCCGCAGCTCTGACAATAGTGCTCGGGCATTTCGAGCAGGTGAGACAGTGGCTCGCCGGTCACGGCGGCAATGAGCTTCATCATGTCGATGCCCGGTGTGACCTCGCCGCGCTCCCAACGGCTGATGGCTTGGCGTGTGACGAAGAGCTTGGCGGCGAGCTGCTCTTGGGTAAGGTGATGGGCGCGACGGACAGCAATGAGCTTTTCTGCAAAGGCCATAACGGCTCCTTTCTGCTGGTTGATGGCTTAAGCATACGCGACAGCAGGCGCCCTTCCAAGCAACCGTTGGTTGCACGACGGGGGACCGCGGCGAAGAATTGCGCGCCACACCCCACACCTTCATGCCGTACAATGACCGGCATGGAACCTATCGCACACATACATACCGACCTGCCGCAGAAGTTCGGCATTCCGCGCAACAGCTTTTTGGCGCCTCATCTTGAGGGGCGCATTATCTTTGAGCCGGAGTTTGCCTCTAACGCCGCGGTTGCAGGGCTCGAATCCTTCTCGCACCTATGGCTGCTCTGGCGCTTCGAAAACGGCACGCCCGGCGGCACGGCGGAGGATATTGCCACCGATGCCAAAACACAGGACAAAACCGGTACCACTGCCAAGTGGTCAAAGACCGTGCGTCCGCCGCGCCTGGGTGGCGCCGAGCGCGTGGGCGTGTTTGCCACGCGCAGCCCGTTTCGACCCAGCCCCATTGGCCTTACCTGTGTGAGGCTCGATCGCGTTGAGCTCACCGACAGCGGCCCCATCATCCACGTGTTGGGAGCTGATCTGCGTGACGGCACGCCCATCTACGACATCAAGCCCTACATTCCGTTTGCGGACTGCCACCCGGATGCAACGGGCGGCTGGATTGAAGACGCGCCGTGGCAAGAGCTCGACGTTGAGTTTCCACAGGCGCTGCAGGATATGGTCCCGCCCGCAAAGCTTCCCGGCTTGGTCGAGGTCCTTCGCCAAGATCCACGACGCGCAGGCAGCAAGCACGAGCCCGATCGCGTCTACCACTTGGCCTATGCTGGGCTCGATATATCGTTTGCGGTCGACGGGGCGCAGCTTTCCGTGGTAGACGTCAGCAAGGCTCAAAGCTAACCACCACGGCGCTCACGCCCCAATCAAATTCAACCCCAAAACCCGTATCAAAGCCGCCCGTTCTGGTGGACAATAACGCCTACCGAACCAATCCGCTTTGCACGGGAGCTCAGCATGAAATACGACTTTACCTCGCTTATCGACCGCCACGGCATGGATGCCATCGCCGTTGACTCCTGGGGCGAGATCCCCGGTATGGCGCCAAACGTGCCCGATGAGGGCTTCGACCGCATCCCGATGTGGGTGGCGGATATGAACTTTGCCACGGTGCCCACGGTCCAGGAGCACATCATTCAACGTGCTCAGCACCCTATGTTTGGCTACTTTGATCCACGCGCCGAGTACTTCGATCGCATCATCGAGTGGCAGAGCCGTCGTAACGGCGTTGAGGGCCTGGCGCCGGAGCATATTGGCTATGAAAACGGTGTGCTGGGCGGCGTTGTTTCGACGTTGCGCGCGTATGTCCAGCCGGGCGATTCGGTGCTGGTCCATAGTCCCACCTACATCGGCTTTACCAAGTCCATCGAAGCCGCGGGCTACCGTATTGTTCGCAGCCCACTTAAGCTCGACGAACAGGGCGTGTGGCGCATGGACTTTGAGGACATGGAGTGCAAGCTCGCGCAAAACCGCATCCATGCTGCCGTCTTCTGCTCGCCGCACAATCCCTGCGGCCGCGTATGGGAGCGCGACGAGATCGAACGCGCCATGGACATCTATCGCCAGCACGATTGCGTGGTGATCTCGGATGAGATTTGGTCCGATATCATCCTGCCGGGTCACAAGCATATCCCGACGCAGTCGGTGAGCGAGGATGCCCGCATGCGCACGGTTGCCCTCTACGCGCCCAGCAAGACGTTCAACCTCGCGGGCCTGGTCGGCAGCTTCCACATCATCTATAACGAGACGCTGCGCGACCGTGTGTGCGCCGTGTCCAACAAGACCCACTACAACGAGATGAACGTCCTCTCGATGCATGCGCTCATTGGCGCCTATCAGCCGCAGGGCTACGAGTGGGTGGATGAGCTCAACCAGGTGCTTGCCGACAATATCGAGTACTTCTGCACGTATGCAGAGAAACATTGGAAGGGCGTCGCGTTTTCACGTCCGCAGGGCACGTACATGGTGTTCTTGGACTGTACCGAGTGGTGTCGCGAACATGGCCGCGATATTCAGTGGTTGCTCGACGAGGGGGCGCGCGTGGGCGTGGGATATCAGGACGGCCGTCCGTTCCACGGACCCTGCCACGTTCGCGTGAATCTGGCACTGCCCCTTTCACGCGTAAAGGAAGCATGCGATCGCCTGGACCGCTACGTTTTTAATGCATAGTAAATGTTTGCTGCATGCGGGGATCTTTCGGCCAGATCGGTCAGATCGGTCAGAAGGACCCATATAGTAAAGCGTCCGTATTCATTGAACGGCTCTCGTATGCCGCCTGCTATCATTAGTCCGTTGCCGCCAACGAACAGGACCGTCAGGAGCTCAATGAAAAAGACCCGCCGCTCGGTTGCCATAACGTTATTACTTGCGCTCGCGATAGTGGGTGTATTCGGCGTGGCGATAGCCGGTTACTCCGGGTCGAGTAACGGCGGCTCGGCATCTTCGGAAAAAAGCGCGGCTTCGCATGCCAAAAACGCCAGCCTCAAGACGCTCAACGTCGGCAGCGACCTCTACCCGCCGTTTGTGTATAGCGACGAGTACGGCAATATTGTTGGCCTGGATGTCGAGATTTTGACCGAGGCCCTGGCCCGCATTGGCTACAAGCCAAAATACCAGCTCATCGACTGGGAAAAGAAAAAAGAGCTGTTGGCGAACGGCGAGCTCGACTGCGTCATGGGCAGCTTTAGTATGACGGGTCGAGAAAACGAGTATCGTTGGGCCGGTCCGTACCTTGCGAGTCGACAGGTGGTTGCCGTCGATCCCGAGAGTGATATCTACACGCTTGCCGATCTTAAGGACAAGGTCGTGGCAGTGCAGTCCACTACCAAGCCCGAGGGCATTTTGCTCAATAGTACCAATGAAAACGTTCCGCAGATCAAAGAGCTCTACAGCTTTTCGGACCGCTCATACCTGAACCCGGCGCTCGTCGAGGGCCTGGTCGATGCCATCGCCGCGCATGAGTCCTCGCTGCTCACCTACGAAAAAGACTACGGTGTGACGTATCGCATTCTGGATGAGCCGCTGCTCGAGGTTGGTTTGGGTACCGCTTTCGATATCAATGATACGCGCGGCATCGACGTGAAGCTCACTCATGCCTACCGGGAAATGCTTGCCGATGGCACCATGGAACGTCTGGTGTCAAAGTACTTTGATGACCCTTCGCCATTCTTGAATGTGGAGGGGCTGTCATGATCGATATGCCTGATCACGTTGCAGGGGAGCGGGGTAATCGCGCGGTATGGAGGTTGCCGCTTATCGTTCTGCTTGGAATAGCGCTCTCGGTTGTTGCTGGCATGATGAGCTACGGTTACACGACGGCCCAGGCCGAGCAGCGCTTTGCCGACGTTGTTGACTACGTGGCGACGCAGAGCCTTTCCTACGAGGCGTTCAACAACGCCTATGTGACCAAAAACCTGATTCGCGTTATGGAGATTGCCGGAGAGGTAGCGCGCACTATAGAGCGCGACGGCTCGGCGGATAACGCCACGCTAAAACAATATGCCGACCAGTTCAACGTGAGTGCGCTGATCGTGACGGACGCATCGGGAAACTTGGTGTCCGAGTCCTCGACGGATGGCGTGGGATATGAGTCACTCGCTGCGTATCTCAAAGAAGCACCCGTGCTGGAGGTGGCGTCCCATCCGCTTAAGTCCTATACCGCCCGCATTACGCTTGCGGATGATTCGGTCGCCGACATTGGCTGCGTGACTCGGCAGGGCAGCGAGGGCATCGTTATCGCGGTAAGGCACCAGAGCGCCAAGGCGGTCGCGAGCAATACGCTCAAGTTGCAGAGCTTGCTCGATGGTTATGAAACCATCGATAGCGGCAATATCGTGATCGAAAACGATGCCAAGGTTGTTGCGACCAATGCCGTTAAACCCACCACGTCGGGTGCATTCGTTTTGCCTGCGACGGATGCCACCATAGTCGACAGTATTAAGGAACGCTGCCTGGCCGGTAGGGTTAGTTTGGTCAACGCCAACGGCGAGTGGTATCTGGGCACTTTTGGTAAAGCACGCCAATTCTACGTGTACACCTATACTTCCGCGCGGCGTTACTTTGAAACCGTCGCAGTTGTAGTTGCCAGCGTGTTGGTGCTCTACGGCGGCGCTATAGCCGCAACTGCGTTGGCGCGCCGCCATGCAGAGCGGCAACGCCTGACCGACCTGTTGCTGCAGGAACGCGACTATGGCGACAAGCTGGCAAAGGCAGCGCGCGAGGCCTCGTCTGCCAACTCTGCAAAGACGGAATTTCTGCGTCGTATGAGTCACGATCTGCGCACGCCCATCAACGGCATTCGCGGCATGGTTGAGGTTGGCGATGCCAATGCGGACGATCTGCAAAAGCAGACCGAGTGCCGCTCAAAGATCTGGACGGCATCGGGACTGCTGCTCGACCTTGCGAACGAGGCGCTCGATATGAGTCGCCTGGAAAGCGGACAGGTCGATCTGGATCTCGTGCCCACAAATTTGGTGGTCCTCAACCGTGAAGTGTGCGATATTCTGGAGCGCCAGGCCGAGGAGCGTCTGGTGACAATTATCTGCGACCAGCAAACGCTTGATCATCCCTATGCTCGGGTGAGCGTGACGCACCTCAAGCGCTTGTTGGTCAATATTGCCGGTAATGCCGTCAAGTACAGCCGTCGGGGCGGCTATGTGCGCCTGGCGTGTCGTGAGGTAGAGCCGGTAGATGGCGTTCCCATCTATGAATACACGATCGCCGATAACGGTATTGGCATGAGCGAGCAGTTCCAACAGCACCTTTACGAGCCGTTTAGCCGCGAGGAACAACGGGTGGAAGGCACTTCATCGGGAACTGGCCTGGGTGCGCCTATTGCCAAACAGTTGGTCGAGCTTATGGGCGGAACCATGAGCTTTACGAGCACCTTGGGGCAGGGGACGACGTTTACCATCCGCCTGCCGTTTGAGCAGTGCAAGCGCTCCGAGATTCCTCAGGCAGTTCGTGTGGATGCGGTCGACGTCGATGCAGTTCGGGGTCTGCATGTTTTGCTCGTAGAGGATAACGAGCTGAATGCCGAGATCGCACAGTTTACGCTCGACCGTGCCGGTGCCATCGTGACGCATGTTAAGGATGGCGAGTCTGCCGTCGAGACGTTTGCCGCGAGCGCACCGCACGAGTACGACGTGGTGTTGATGGACATTATGATGCCTGGCATCGATGGCCTTGAGGCCACGCGCCAGATTCGAGCACTCGAGCGCGAGGATGCCGCGACCACGCCGATTATCGCTGTGAGCGCCAATGCCTTTGCCGAGGACCGTAGGCTTTCGCGTGAGGCGGGCATGGACGCCCACCTGAGCAAACCCGTGAGCTCGCGGGAGCTCGTTGAGGCGCTTGCGCACATAGCCGCCGACGCTTCATAAGCATATGGCCCGGCTCCAATGTTGGTTGGAACCGGGCCATATCGCTATTTTCAAGACCTGCTTCGGGGTCTACTTTTCATGAATCTGCTTGCCGCAAAGATGCTCAATCGAGATCTCGTAGAGCTGGACGCCCTTGATGTCTCTGGCGATTTCCTCCTCGACTTCTTCGGCAGAAGGATAGTACTTAAGGGCGAGCTGACGGACTTTGTCCTCGATATACGCGGGAGTGTCATTCACCAGGCGACAACGGCCAAAGACAACGGTACTCATAACATAGGGAGCCCAGTCATCGTCCTTGTACCACTCGTTTCCGTAAACGGTAAAGCAGACCTTGTCATCGCGCTTGAGTGCGTCGACCTTGTGGCCTGCTTTGGCGCCATGGAAATAAATCTTGTCGTGCTCGGCGTCGAAGAAGTAGTTGACGGGAATGGCGTACGGGTAGCCATCATCGCCGTTGACGGCAAAGACGCCGCGCTTGCAGGCGGAGAGCAACTCGCGCGCCGCCTCATCGGAAATAGCGCGTTTTTTTCTGCGTAGGGGCCTAAACATCGTGGGCTTCCTTTCTAACTGCGTATGGTAGTTGAGCACAAACTATAACGAAATAGTTCCGTTTTTCTTGATGCAGGCGAGCATGTCTTTAAGCTTGTTAAAGTCAAGCGGCTTGGGCAGATGGGCGTTCATGCCAGCGTCACGTGCCGCTTGCGCGTCCTCGGCAAAGGCGTTGGCAGTCAGCGCGATAATGGGGATGTCGGCTGCGTCGGCCTTGCCGCTTAGGCGGATTGTGCGGGCCGCTTCGTAGCCATCCATGCCCGGCATCATGATGTCCATCAGGATTGCATCGAAGCTGCCTGCGGGACGTGAAAGGTACAGATCAACCGCGTCGCTGCCGTTCTCCACATGGGTGACTACGATGCCTTCGGTCTCCAATAATGTCTGGGCGATTTCGGCGCTAAGCTGGTTGTCTTCGGCAAGTAACACGCTCATTCCGGCAAGTGAGACCATGAGTGCCCTCGCGCTCGTTTGCGTTTGGATCTTAGGACATTTATCGATAACGAGCGGAATCTGAACGTAAAATGTCGATCCGGTTCCAAGCTTACTCGTTACCTCGATTGTTCCCCCCATGAGGTCGACAAGCGATTTTACGATCGGCATGCCCATGCCAGTCCCCTGAAATTTGCTGCGGGCATCGTTGCCTTCTTGAGCAAACGGTTCGTAGATGTGCTTAAGAAACTCGGGCGACATGCCGATGCCAGTGTCCGAGACGTTAAAGCAAAAGAGCACTCGGTTGTCGTCAAGCGGTTTAATCTGAGAGGTAAAAGTGACAGTGCCGCCATCTTTGTTGTACTTGATGCTGTTGTCCAGCAGGTTAATGATAATCTGACGTACATGAGTGGGGCTTCCAATTACCTGCGGATTGCAGACGAGATGTGCGCTTTGATCCCGCATCGTTATATTGTGTTCGGACGCGCGGAGTTTGCACAGCACAATTGCATCGTCGCAGAGCTTTTCAAGGTTAAATGAGACGTGTTCAAGCGTTAACTTACCATTTTCAATCCTGCCCATTTCTAGAATGTCGTTGATGAGTGAGAGCAGATGATTGGCGGCAATTCGCGCCTTGGCTCGGTTTTCACGGGCGGCATGGACATCGTCTTCGTGCAATTCCTCAATTTCGATGAGTCCCAGAATGCCGTTGAGCGGCGTGCGGATGTCATGACTCATGCGTGTAAGAAAGGCCGTTTTGGCGGCATTTGCGGCGAGTGCCTTGTTTTGTTCTGCTCGGGCTCGCTGCAGGGCCCAGGTTAGAACCGCTACTCCAGTCAACAGTACACCGACGATGATGACGACAATCGCACTACGATGTCGATACATAAACCTGAGCGTGTCCGACTCCTGCGCGCTATACGACGTAGAGGAATAATTGCTCGCAGAAAGCGATTCTCCGGCGTTGATGATGCCCTTGTTGACAATACTTAATAATTCGGGATTTCCACGTAACATGAGGCAGGAGAGTTCGGCCGTGCGTGAGAGTTCCTGTATCTCGTAGTCTTTGATATCGTAGCTTTCTCGGATGGTTTCCAGCCGTGCACTGGGAACAATGACGCAGCTTGACCTCCCATCCTTAAGGGCAGTAAGTATTTCGTCTGCAGACTGATATTCGGTTATATTTGCATTTGGAAATAAGTATTGTAATTCGTTGCGGTTTACGATTGAAAAATCGGCGCAACAGATATTGCGCAGATCCCTGTTAAGATCGTTGGTGGCGTGGATGGCGGTAAGAGAGATCGTTCCCATCGAAATCGATTGGACCGTCCCCATTTGCTCGGCAAGCCAGTAGTCATTATATGCCGGTAGGGCGATGTCGATATCCCCCCTTGAGAGTGCTTCTGTCATTTGCTGGTTGCCTGGATAAGCGATCGTGCGTACGGTAATGCCAAATTTGTCGTGTAGCGCTGTAACGAACGAGACGAGTGAGCCTTCCATTTCTCCCTTATCATCTTGGTTGCAGTAGGGGAGATTGTTGCTGAGGTAACCGAGCGTAAGCGTGCTTTTCTTGGCCTTGAGCCACGACCGTTCGGAGCCGGTAAGTGATGCGGATCCACTGTTTTGTGCCGAGTAGTTTGATTTGACTTCGTCGTTGTAACGCGGGTTGATGCGATTGATTGCCGCCATGGCCGAGTTGATGTCGTCCATCAGGTCGGGACGGCTTTTGGGCACTGCAAAATAGTAGTCGCTCGAACCTACGTAGAACATAGGGGAAGCGTTGGGTGAGGAGATGGTGTCATTCATGATGATGGCGTCGACCTCATCGTTTGCGAGCGCGTCAAAGAGGTCACCGCCACCGGCGAATTCTTTATAGGTGCAGGTAATACCTTCGTTGGAAAGCCACTGCCGACCGACGGCGGTTTGCATAACGCCGGGGTTATAACCGATGGTTAGCCCTTGGAGCGCTTGAGGATCGCCTTTAGAGAGATCGTCGCGGTCGGGCTTGGCGTAGATGTAGTAGCGCTCGGTTCCTTCGGGGTTCGAGGAGTAGAGCAACTTTTGTGCTCGCTCTGCCGAATACGAAATATTCGGCAGCAGATCGATTTCGCCCTTCTCGAGCATATCCATGAGCTCGGTGAAGGTGCCGGAGACGTATTCGTACCGCCAGCCGGGCGTGTAGTACGATAAGGTCTGGAGGTAGTCGTAGCCCCATCCCGAGAGGCGCTCGCCTGGCGTACCGTCCTGGAATCCCTCGTTGTTGATAAGCCAGCCGACGCGCACCGTTTTGATCTGTTGATCAGAGTCATCGGCATGGGCGGGGGCGGGCATGATGGCGTTCAGTAGGGTAAGTGCGGCAAGCACGATAATCAGGGCGCGAAGTACAGTTGAACGAAGGATAGCGGTAGCTCTCACGGGCAATCCTAACGAATCGAGACATTACCTCATAATCATACCAGCTGGTCTGCTTGGTCGGCAGGCATACCGCTAAACAGTCCGCCCGGCAATTGGGGACGTTCTTAAACGACTGGTCATCGGGGACGTTCTTGTTTGACTCGTCATTTAAGAACGTCCCCGATGACTCGTTAAAGGAACGTCCCCAACTGCCGGTTGTGGGACAATATCGAGCGAACGTGATGGGGTGTCTGGGAAAAGGGGTCGCGATGAACAAGTTGAGGACGCTTGCGGACGTATTGCGCCAGGCTGGCTTTGCGCGCATCACGAGTCTGTTTCTTATCTTCTACCTGCTGTGTTCGACGGCTGTCTGGCTGTCCGAACCTACGACCCTCACGTTTGGTGATGGCCTCTGGTTTAGCTTTGAGACGGTCTCGACGATCGGCTTTGGCGACATCCCGGCCGCAACGCCGGTTGCCCGCGCTATTACCGTCGTCTTGAGCGTTATCAGCATTTTCTATATCGCTATGCTCACGGGCGTGGCGGTGAACTACTGCAATATGCTTATCAAGATGCGCCAAAAGGACACCATGGCACGCTTTATGGACGATCTTGAACATTTGGAAGATCTCGATCGCGATGAACTCGCCGACCTGTCACGCCGCGTGCGCGAATATCGCCGGCGCCAGCGCTAGAGGGGGCTAAATGAATATCACGGTATACCTGGGCGCGAATGTCGGCAACGACCCGGCGTTTCTGCCCGCGGTGCAGGAGCTGGGAGACTGGATTGGCGCCAACGGCCACGCGCTGGTATACGGCGGGTCCAAGTCGGGGCTGATGGGCGCGCTCGCCGATAGCGTGCTCGAGGCAGGTGGACACGTGACGGGTGTTGAGCCGAGCTTTTTTATCGAGGCCGAGTTTCAACATGACGGTATCGACGATCTTATCGTGACGAGCGATATGGCCGAGCGCAAGGCCAAGATGATCGAGCTCGGCGACGCATTCATTGCCTTTCCCGGTGGGACGGGCACGCTCGAGGAGATTGCCGAGGTCATGTCCGCGGTGTCGTTGGGGCACCTGAGTGCTCCGTGTATCCTGTATAACCTGGATGGGTACTACAGCGACCTCAAGGCGCTACTCGGGCATATGATTGATAAAGGGCTTTCGAGCCCGAGGCGCCAGCACGGCATCTACTTTGCCGACGATTTGCGCGAGATCGCCTCGATTATCAATGGATAAGTCTTGAGCCTGCCCCACTATGACTCCCAATGGTGCCGTTTGCGGCGCAGATGGTTGGCTCGTTCGGGCAGCGCTCACTCTACAATAAAACGTATCTATGTCGACTTTGACCGCGGGAGGACCCGATGGATAACCTTGCCAAACCCACAAACCGCGCGCTGTTTTTGGTCGGCGTTGCCGTGACCGGTGCGTTTGCGGGTGCCGCGGTCTGGCTGTTCTTCTTTGCGATGGAGCGCGGTATCGACTATCTATGGACCGAGATTCCGAACGCGCTGGGCGTCGCTTCGCCCGAGCTTGCCAGCGGTCCGTTTGGTTTTTTGCCATACCCGTTTTTTGTCTGCCTGCTGGGCGGCCTGCTGATTGGCCTGTACGAAAAAATGACGGGCACCAAGACCGATGACCTTAACCAAGTGATGGCCAAGGTAAAGCGCGATGGACGCTACCCGTACGACAACCTGGGCAAGCTGTCGCTTGCCGCGCTGCTGCCGCTGCTGTTTGGCGGCAGTATTGGACCGGAGGCCGGCCTGACCGGCGTCATTGCGGGGCTGTGCAGCTGGGTCGGCGACCGCATGCGCCGTTTTGGAGCCGAGTTTAGGGAGCTCACGCTGTTGGGTACCCAGGCCGCCCTGACGGCGCTCTTTACCGCGCCCGTGTTTGGCTTTGTGGCGCCGCTTGCCGGAAGCGCTGACGGCCAGGGTGCCGGCGATGGCGATGATTCCGAATCCGGTGAGATAACCATCAGGCTGCCCAAGGCGCAAAAGACCGTGGTTTACGGCATCGCGATTGCCGGCGGCCTGGGCACCTACCTGCTGCTCGGACAGCTCATGGGCGGCGGCATGGGCATGCCGAGGTTCGAGGCTGCCGTGGTGGGCAACCTGGAGCTTACCTGGCTCATTCCCCTGTCGTTGATCGGAACAGTCTGCGGCTGGCTATACTTTGTCTCTGAGCACGCGAGCGAAGCGCTTGCCCATGCAATAGGGGAGCGTCCTGTCGTCAAGGCGATGCTGGCTGGTTTGGCGCTCGCGATCTGCGGCACGGTCCTGCCCTACACCATGTTTGCCGGCGAGACACAAGCCGATGTGCTCATGGAAACCTACCTGACCATTCCCGCTGGCGTGCTTATCGCGACCGGTCTTGTCAAGGCCATGTTGACGCCCGCCCTCATCAACCTTGGCTGGCGTGGCGGCCACTTCTTCCCGGTTATCTTCTCGGGTGTGAGCCTGGGCTACGGCCTTGCCATCCTCACCGGCGCCGATCCGGTCTTTTGCGTCGCCGTCTGCACCGCCTCGACAATGGGCGCCGTCATGCGCCAGCCCGTCATGGTCGTGGGTCTGCTGCTCATGTGCTTCCCACTCAAGGGTATCGTCTGCATGATCATCGCCTCCGTCATCGCCGCTGGCATTCCGCTGCCCAAGCCACTGCACAAGTAGCGTGGTGGTGCGCGGCCAATACAGGCATCCCAGGCCCGGCGTGAGAACGTAGCGTCTGCTGGGCTGCTGTTCCAACAGTCATGAATAAAAACTGCCAGATGACGGAGGTGGAACGGCGCAACAAACCACGGCCAGCGCCTAGATCTCGCACGGTGTCAGCGCTACTTCCAAACCGCGAGCGCCGCAGTGCCCAAGACGATGAGGGCGAGACCGATGGCGCTGCGCCGCGAGACCTTTTCGTTGAATGTCAGGCGCGCAAATAGTACCGATACGACAATCGATAGTTTGTCGACCTGCACCACGACGCTCACCTGGCCTGCGGCGATGGCATAGTAATAGAGCAGCCACGATGCTCCGGTCGCGATGCCCGATGCCGCGAGAAATACGAGTTCGTAGCGGTCTACGTGCACGGCTTGGCCCATCTTGCCTTTAGCTGCCACGATTGCCCATGCCATAACCAGTACCACGCAGGTGCGGATTGCCGTGGCAAGGTTTGACTCGACGCCTTCGATGCCAACCTTGGCGAGGACGGAGGTGAGTGCTGCGAACACGGCGGCGCCGAGGGCGTAAGCGAGCCAGGTCCAGTCTTGCTGCTGCTCGGGTCCGGCGGATTGCTGCTTCTCGATCATTAAAAACGTGCCGAGGGTAATGACGGCGGTTCCCACGAGCTTAACCGCAAGGTTGCTCGTCTCGCCAAAAAGCACGATGGCGATCAGCGCGGCGAGCACGGTGCTCATCTTGTCGACCGGTACGACCTTATTGACGTCTCCGATGCTTAGCGCCTTAAAGTAACAGATCCACGAAGCTCCGGTAGCGAGTCCCGAGAGGATGAGAAAGAGCCAGGATCTGGGTTCGATGCTGCCAATGGTTCCAATGGATCCAGAAACACCCGCCACTGCCCAGGCGAAAACGAGCACCACGCAGGTGCGAATGGCCGTCGCGACATCGGAGTCGGTCTGCTTGATGCCGCATTTGGCCAAGATGGATGTGATGCCGGCAAAGAATGCTGACGCAAATGCTGCGACGACCCACGACACGGGTGCGGTGCCTCCTCAAAAAAGATCACGCCAGATCTATGGCGCATGTCCGATGATACCGCGCTTGCCTATAGGTCGCGTGCTCGGTAGACCTTGGTGCTGATGGCACAGCTGACAACGCCAAGGACGACCGTTGCCAGCGCGACGGCACCACACAGGCAACCGAGGACGGCATGATCGGGATTCGTCCCTGCAATCGACATGAGCTGGTTGCTGATGGGGTTGAATGACTTTAGCGTGACCATGATAAGGCACATGTATAGGGCGTACAGACCAACGGATAGGCGTTGCGCCTTCATGTGTTCAAATCGAAAGAACAGAGGCAGTACCAAAAACACCGCCATGAGGGAGAAAAGCATCGATATTGCCGAGGCGATTGCGGTCTCAAAGACGGTCTCTCCCGCGGAGGGGATACCCACGCTGTTTAAGATCGGGATGGCGACGATACTCAACAGCACGGCCGCGCACGCCATGATGACCGAGAAAATAGTGATGCACAGGTAGCGTGCGCTGACGATGTCTTTGCGTGAGATGGGCAGCGTTGCCCGATAGCGCTCCCATCCGTTTTGGTTGTCGAGCCCGGCCAGCGACGTCATGGCCATGATAGGCGACATGGCACTGATCGCGAAGGCGCCGGCGGCGCTCATGTCGGAATCACCATTCGATGCCCTGACGGCGGTCAGCACGACGAAGATGAACAGGCCGACACCTGCGATGCTCGGGACGAGCGTGCGAACGGTGGCAAGCTCGGACATAATGGCGCGTTTCATTTCAAAGCCCCTTTCAGCATGAAGCGAAGATAGTCATCAATGGTTGCCCGATCGCAGGGAATCTCGGGGAAGGCCTCGAGCACTTCGCGGTGGTTGGGCACGAGCACGTCCACGCTGTAGGCGTGGCGGGCGGCGCGGGGGCCTTCGACGCAAGCCATGAGCTCGGCGGCCTGTGCCTGGGTGCAGTGGGCGATGCCGGCGCGGTCGGTAATGTCCTCGCGTGGCAGGTCAAACACAATCGAGCCGTTATCGATGCAGATGACGCGGTCGGCAGCACGATCGAGATCAGACGTAATGTGGCTCGAGAGCAGCACGCTGCGCTGGCCGTCGGCGACAAAGGCGAGCAGCTCATCGAGCAGTTCCTCGCGTGCCATGGGATCGAGGCCCGCGGTGGCTTCGTCCAAAACGAGCAGCTTGGCATGGTGGCTGAGCGCGCAGGCGAGCTGCAGCTTCATACCCATGCCGCGGGAGAGGTCCTTGACCTTTGTCTTGGGATCGAGGCCAAATCGGTTGATGAATTCGGCGAACGTTTCGCGGTCCCACGTGGGGTACGCCGGGCCTACGAGCGCCTCGATCTGGCCGACCTTGAGCGTGGAGGGGAAGGGGCATGTGTCCAGCACGAGGCCGATGCGAGAGCGCAGGTGGCGTTGCGACTCATCGGGCGCGTCGGTGCCACAGCGCTGCCCAAACAGGTGCACCTCGCCGGCATCGAGCTTTATAAGCCCAAGCGTGGCGCGAATGGTCGTCGTCTTGCCGGCGCCGTTTGCGCCCACAAAGCCAACAATTTGGCCGGGCTCCACGGCCAACGTGACGCCACGTAGCGAAAAGCGGTCGCTCACGCGGCGTGAGATGCTTTTGAGTTCTAGCAAGTTTTGCATGGCATAGCCTTTCTTGCAGATGGTTACTGCATGGTTTCGGGGGCTACCAGGTCGAGCATCTCGTGCAGTTTATCGCGCGTGACGCCCACGGCTTCGGCTTGCGTTGCTGCCTGTGCGAGCAGCTCTTCGATATGGCAGAGCTGATTTTCGCGCAAGAGTTCTTGGTTGCCCTCGGCGACAAAACAGCCCTTACCCTGCACAGTGCAGATAAAGCCGAGTTGCTCCAGGTCGGCGTAGGCGCGCTTGGTGGTGATGACACTCACGCCAAGATCGCTCGCGAGTGCACGGATGCTGGGGAGTTTGGCTCCCGCAGCAAGCGTGCCCGAAAGGATCTGAGCTTTGACCTGCGAGGTTATCTGCTCGTAGATGGGCTTATCGCTCGAATTGGATAGGATGATGTCCACAGCGGCTCCTTAGCTGATGGGCTACACGTGTATATAACCGGTAAGCACAGTATATACACACTATGCACAGTTATGCAAGAGGAAATTACGGGGCTGTCCGTCCTTCTACTCATTCATCTCAATCTGTAACAGTAAGACCCGTTTTGGATGACTAACTGTTACAGATTGAGATCTTTCTGAGACGTCCGACCGTTTGTCTCAATTTGTAACATCTGGAGGTCAAAAACCCGTTTATCTGTTACAGATTAAGATTTTGTCGACAGGTCCATTCATTTGTCTCGATCTGTAACATCTAGACCCGTTTTTGCTGGCTAACTGTTACAGATCAAGATATTGGATGCCCGCCCTGTGCGTTCATCTCAATCTGTAACATCTGGAGGCCAAAAACCCTTCTAGGTGTTACAGATTGAGACAAGCCGTCGCGGAACACCGCTGACATTCCACCGTCCGAGCCCCAACTGATGAATTTGTCCTGATAGGCGCCCTATGGCGAGGTTTCGCGGCTACAATAATACGGTTACATCGACGTAATGCACTCAATGCAAGAAAGGATCCGCATGGCAAGCCTGTCGGATGAAATCTCGTCGCGCCGCACATTCGCGATCATCAGCCACCCGGACGCCGGTAAGACCACACTGACCGAGAAGCTGCTGCTCTATACCGGCAGCATCCAGACTGCCGGCTCGGTCAAGGGCAAGAGCTCGGCCAAGCATGCCGTCTCGGACTGGATGGACATCGAGAAGGAGCGCGGTATCTCCGTCACCTCCTCGGTGCTGCAGTTCACCTATAACGGCGCCTGCGTCAATATCCTCGATACCCCCGGCCACCAGGACTTCTCGGAGGATACCTACCGTACCCTTATGGCCGCCGACGCCGCGGTCATGGTCATCGACGGTGCCAAGGGCGTCGAGGCCCAGACAAAAAAGCTTTTTAAGGTCTGCACACTGCGCCACATTCCCATCTTCACCTTTGTGAACAAGCTCGACCACGATGCTCGCGATCCGTTTGAGCTCATGGAAGAGATCGAGAATGTCCTGGGTATCAATACGTATCCCATGAACTGGCCGATCGGCAGCGGCCACAACTTCCGCGGCGTGTTCGATCGTCAGACCCGTCGCGTCATTGCCTTTGAGGGCGACGGCCACGCCAACGCCACCAAGAAGGTCGCCGAGGTCGAGGCCGAGCTGGGCGATCCTTCCATGGACGAGCTCATCGGCGAGGAGAACCATAAGAACCTGATGGACGACATCGAGCTGCTCGATGGTGCCGGCGACGAGCTCGACTTGGATGCCGTGGCCTGCGGCAAGCTGAGCCCGGCGTTCTTTGGCTCGGCGCTCACCAACTTTGGCGTGGAGCCCTTCCTCAAGGAGTTCCTGCGCCTGGCCCCGACGCCGCGCGCCTATACCGATACGCTCACCGGCGAGCCGGTCGATCCCTGCCGCGACGACTTTAGCGGCTTTGTGTTTAAGATCCAGGCTAACATGGACAAGAACCACCGTGACCGCATCGCCTTTGTGCGCATTTGCTCGGGCAAGTTCGAGCGCGGCATGGACGCCTTCCACGCGCAGGGCAACCGCAAGCTCAAGCTTGCCACGGGCACGTCGATGATGGCCGACGACCGCGCCATCGTGGACGAGGCGTACGCGGGCGATATCGTGGGCCTGTTCGATCCGGGTATCTTTAGCATCGGCGACACCGTGTGCTCCGGCAAGCGCCACGTGCAGTATCCGCAGATCCCGACGTTTGCCCCCGAGATGTTCGCTCGCATTACGCAGGTCGATACGCTCAAGCGCAAGCAGTTCGTCAAGGGCATGGAGGAGCTTGCCCAGGAGGGTGCCATCCAGATCTTCCGCGAGCTGGGTGCCGGCATGGAGAGCGTCATTGTGGGCGTGGTCGGCGTGCTGCAGTTCGAGGTGCTCGAGCGCCGTCTCAAGGCCGAGTACCGTGTTGAGGTTCGTCGTCAGCCGCTGCCCTATACGGACATCCGCTGGATCCAGAACGACCCCGCTACCATCGATATCCCGGCTCTTTCGCTCACGCGCGACACGCTGCGCGTCGAGGACATGCGCGGCGGCAAGCTGCTGCTGTTCACGAGCCCGTGGAACGTGGACTGGGCTACCGACCACAACCCCAACCTTATCCTGTCGGAGTTTGGCAACGTAGCCTTTTAACGCATCGGCGCGGTCGCCCTGTGGGGTTGCCGCGCCGCTTGCTTGCCTGATGCCGTGTGAGCGGCTATCATACCCACCGTCGTCTCAAGACCGGGACGTCCGAGCAGTTCGGGTCCGATATCCTGCTCGTTAAACCTAAAACCAAAGGAGTACATAATGATCAAGAAGGTCATGGAGGACTACAAGGTCCTGTTGCGGAGCATTCCCGCGGCAACGGTTTCGCTGTTTTTCGTGAGCGTCATCATGATGAACCTGCTGGCCAACAAAGAGCTGATCAGCCTGCCGTATCTGGCGCTCGACTGTGGCTTTGTGGTGAGCTGGGTTTCGTTTTTGTGCCAGGACATGATCTGCAAGCGCTTTGGCGCCAAGGCATCCATCAAAATCTCTATTCTCGCGCTGCTGGTCAACCTGGCCGTGAGCCTGTGCTTTTGGGCATGCTCACTCACGCCCGGCATGTGGGGCGCCTACTACGACACCGGCATGATCGAGGTCAACACTGCCCTTAACGCCACCATCGGTGGCACCTGGTACGTGGTGCTTGGCTCGTCGCTTGCCATGCTCGTTTCTGCCGTGGTTAACTCCACGCTCAATCAGTCGCTCGGCCGCATGGTCAAAAAGAATAATTTTGCGAGCTTTGCCTTCCGCTCCTATGTCTCCACGGGTGTTGGCCAGTTTATCGACAACTTGGTCTTTGCCATCGTGGTGAGCCACACGTTCTTTGGCTGGACCTGGGTGCAGGTTCTTATGTGCTCGCTGACGGGTGCTATCGCCGAGCTGCTGTGCGAGGTCTTCCTGAGCCCCGTGGGTTACAAGGTCGTGCGCGGCTGGGAGCGCGATAATGTAGGCTCCGAATACCTCGAGCGCCACGCAACCGCCTAAGGAGCAAGTATGCGGGTTTTGATCACGGGTGCTGCGGGCGGAATCGGAGCCGCATGCGTGCGGCGCTTTTTGGACGAGGGCCACGAGGTCGTGGGCTTTGACCTGCTGCCGGCGGCGATCGAACATGAGCGCTACCGCCATCTGATCATCGATGTCCGCGAGCCGGACGCGTTTCCAGGCGACCTTGAGCCCCAGGTGATCGTGAACGTTGCCGGTACACAGGATTCGTCCGACGACATCGCTGCCAACCTGTGTGGCACCATCAACGTGACCGAGCGCTACGCCTTTGTGGGGGAGGGGCTTGCCGCCAAGCCGGCGCCGGCTATCAAATCCGTGGTCAATGTGGGGTCGGCGAGCGGGCATACGGGATCGGAGTTTCCCGCCTATGCCGCCAGCAAGGGCGGCGTTATCGCCTACACCAAGAACCTTGCAAACCGCCTGGCACCGCAGGCCATCGCCAACAGTGTGGACCCGGGCGGCGTTATCACGCCGCTCAACCGTTGCGTGATGGAAGACGAGCACCTGTGGAACCAGATTATGGAGCTCACGCCGCTTAAACGCTGGGCTACCGCCCAAGAGATCGCCGAGTGGATCTACTTTGTGGGCGTGACCAACCGGTTTATGACCGGGCAGAGTCTGTTGATCGATGGCGGCGAGGCCGGCCGCACACAATTTATTTGGCCCGAATAGAAAACGCGCCCGATGGAAAGCCGTCGGGCGCGTTTTTGATGTATCGATTTTTAGCCGAGGCAAGCCCAGTTGACGGGGGTCGAGCCGTGCTGTTCGAGTAGCCGATTGGCAGCGGAGAAGGGGCGCGACCCCATAAAGGCGGGGAGTTCTACCGTGGCACGGTTGGCCGAAAGCGGCGAGGGGTGCGTGGAAGCCAGGCAGAACTTTCCGGTCGCCTTGCCTGCGCCGGTCGCGGCGAGCTTGCCCTCGACCATCTGCTGGGCAAAGCGGCCCCATGCCAAAAAGACGACCGGCTGGGGCAGCTGGCAGCAGCGTTCGATAACGTAGTCGGTGAGCGTGCTCCAGCCCAGTTTGGCGTGCGAGTTCGCGGCATGCTCGCGCACGGTGAGCGTAGTGTTGAGAAGCAGGACGCCCTGTTGTGCCCATGGGGTTAGGTCTCCCGTGGCGGGAATGGGGCAGTCCAGATCGGCATTGAGTTCCTTGTAGATGTTGCGCAGGCTCGGCGGCAACTTGGTTTGCGTCGCGGGGACTGAGAACGACAGCCCCATGGCCTGGTTGGGTCCGTGATAGGGATCTTGACCCAAGATGACAACTTTGACCTGGTCGGCCGGCGTGTAGGCAAGGGCATTGAGGATGTCGTCTTGTGCCGGGTAGATGGTCTGCTCGGCACGCAAAAGGGCGATGTGCTCGAGCAGCTGGTTCGTCGTGTCACGTACCGGCTGCGGCGCATCGCCCAACCAAGTTGCTATGTTGTGGTCGCGTGTTGCGGCGTCCATGGGGCTCCTTTACGTCAGATGCTCTGTTGGCATCTATTGTAAAGACTTTCGTCGGCCGATATTCGCGTACGTCCCATTGTGCATGCCCCCTCGCGCGACGTGGTGGCGGCCTGGCGCAGCTGGGAGATCATGCCTATCGCCGCGAGGCGCTTTATCGACTATATGAGCTCGCATATTGTCCATTAATGACTGGCGGGGCGTTGAGTGCGGTGTTTAGCGGGCTGTCGCTTTGGTTTGGGCGGTGCGATAGGTGCGTGCCGGGTGGCAGAGTAGCACCGCCACGACCATAAAGAATGCCGTGGTGCCCAGGCTGATGGGATAGACCATCATAATGTTCGCAAAGGTGCGGAAGTGCGGGAACACGCAGAACACCCAATAGAAGCGAATGCCGCAGACGCAGATCATGGTGATGAGGGCGGGCATGAGCGAGATACCAAAGCCGCGCAGGTAGCCGGACATGTTTTCGTAGAACATGCTAAAGGCGTAGGCAGGGAAGATCGAGCACACGCGGATATAACCGATTGAGACGATGTTGGGATCGCTGTTGAACAGCGACAAGATCTCGCGCCCCAGGCCGACAATAACGACAATCGTGGTGAGTGCAACGATACCGCCTTCGGTCAGGCAGACCTTGAGCGTTTTGGTGCACCGGTCGATCTGGCGGGCACCGTGGTTTTGTCCCACAAAGGTGGTGCAGGCCTGGCTAAAGCTATTGAGCAGGTTGTAGCACACGTACTCCAGGCTCATGGCGGCGCTCGATGCCGCCATGACTTCGGTGCCCAGGCTGTTGATGGCAGACTGGATGATGATGTTGGCGACGGCAAAGACGGCGCTTTGGATACCGGCGGGCAGGCCGATCTTGACGATGCGCTTGAGGGCGACGGGGTCTAAGCCTAAGTCGCGTGGGGTGACGCGGACGACGGAGTTGGTCTTGAGCAGGCGGATGAAGAGCGTAGCGGCGCTGACGGTGTAGGCGATGGCGGTGGCGATGGCGACGCCCGCGACGCCCCAGTGGAGTACGGGGACAAAGATGAGGTCCAGGCCAATGTTGAGGACGGTGGACACGGCCAGCGCCTGCAGCGGCATGCGGGTGATGCCGACGGAGCGGAAGATCGCGGCCTCAAAGTTATAGAGCAAGATCGAGGGCATGCTGAGCAAAAAGACGCGCAGGTAGAGCGAAGCGAGCGGCATGGTTTCGGCGGGGACGTTGAGCGCGGCGAGCATGGGCTCGGCAAAGATCTCGCCCAGCGCGATGACGACAAAGCCCACGAGCGCCATTAAAATCGAGGTATGGACGGCGCGTTTGACCATGTTTTGATCGTTGCGGCCGATAGCGTTGGCGATGACCACGTTGGAGCCAAGCGACATGCCAATAAACAGGTTGAGCATAAGACTGGTAAGCGGAACATTGGAGCCGACTGCCGCCATGGCGAGGGTTCCCTGGTCGCCCGAGAAGTTACCGATGATGACCGTGGCGATGAGGTTCGACAGCTGCTCCAAGATGCTCGTGGCGGCCACGGGGAAGGCGAACAGGGGAATATTGCGCCACAGCGAGCCGGTGGTCATATCAATGTGCTTAGATGCGGTGTCAGCCATACGCTCTCAATCTCTAACATGCTATTTCGTGCTCATTTGCGCAGACGATGATACTCCTAATCGCCTAGTCATTGGGGACGTTCTTAAACGACTAGTCATTCAAGAACGTCCCCAATGACTAGGCGGGGAAGGCGTGCGACAATGGTGGGCGTTGTGTTGTTCGCGCTAAGGAGTTGCCATGTTGTTGTGTCCCGTTTGCCATGAGCCGTTGGTGGACGACGAACGCGGTGCTGTATGCGCGGGCGGACACCGGTTTGACCGCGCGCGCGAGGGCTATCTGTATCTACTGCGCTCGTCCAAGAGCGGCGACTCGATGGGAGATCCCAAGTCGCAGGCGCGCAGCCGTCGTGACTTTCTGAACCGCGGTTACTATGCGCCGTTGCGCGATGCGATGGTCGAGTTCGTGCGCCTGCGCGTGTCTGGGCACGCCGCGTCTGCGAACGACCCCATGACCTTGCTCGACATTTGCTGTGGCGAGGGCTACTACACGAGCGCCATGGGCGCGGTGCCGGGCGTGGATGCCTACGGGTTCGACTTGGGCAAGGAGATGGTGCGCCTGGCCGCCAAGCGCGGCGATGCGACCTACTTCGTGGCCAACATGAAGGACATCCCCGTGGCCGATGGCGCCTTCGATATGGTGACCGAGCTCTTCGCTCCCTTTAACGAGCGCGAGTTTGCCCGCGTATTGGCGCCGAAGGGATCGCTCTATACCGTGGTGCCAGGCGCCCGTCATCTGTTTGGGCTCAAGGAGGTGCTCTACGACACGCCATATCTTAATGACGAGAAGCTGCCGAAGACCACCGAGCTCGAGTTGGTCGGAACGCAGCGGGTGTCTGCGAATATTACGCTCCAGACCCAGGCCGACATCGAGGCGGTGTTCCAGATGACGCCGTACTACTACCGCACGCGCCCTGCCGACAAAGAGCGTCTGGCACATTTGGACACCCTTCAGACCGACATCGACTTTATCATCGCCGAGTACCGTCACCGCTAACAACCTGCCAAAAAGGGACAGGTTTATTTTGGTAGGTTTTATCTGGGCAAACGTAAAGGGCCGACCGCGTTGCTACGCGATCGGCCCTTTTTAGCTGCTTGATAGCAGAGGTTATGAGAAGTGGGCGCTTACAGGCGGTCCTTGTTCTCGGCCTTAACGGCGTGTGCCTGCTGAACAAAGAACAGGTCGTAGACCACGATGACAAAGGCCCCAATATTGAGGGCGCTGCCGCCCAGCGCAGGAAGGGTAAGCACGGCCTGGGCGAGCGTGGCGGCTGCGGCAACAATACCGAGCTTAAACGCGCCGTCTACTTGCGAAGGCTTGTTGGCACCCTTGATGCCCGCAACGCCCGCGGCAAGGTCGACGAGGCCCTTGGCGATAATCACGACCGCGGCGAGCATGGCGTTTGGGCCGAATGTGGAATAATCGAGGTTGTTCGTGGCAATGCCGACGCCGGCGATGACGAGGTCGGAGATGCCTCGAATTAAGTAGATGAGGGCAAGGATTTTGAGTGTCTTGCGCGCGAAGCTCATGGGTAGTCCTTTCGATGCTGGCGCTGCCAGGCTGGCGCGTCTCGTATGCTGCACATATCGTGAAACACATTGTAGTTCAATGTGACGGCGTGTGTGTTGGAAAACGCTTCTCGCCTGCGCAGGGCAATCTTTCAAAAAAGAAAGCCAGCTGTAAGCCAAATCGATGGCAGCTCCCGTGCGGCGCTGCGATGATGGGACCGTAACAAGGAGCTGGTCTCAAGGAGGAGCCATGATGTACGGAGCCAAGCAAGTGCGTGAGCCGCGATCGTTGGGAAGGCGCATGAGTGATTCCGTGATTGCTGCCGTGTGCACGGGATTGATGGCGGTGCTTTGCATTGGGATGCTGTGGACCATGTCGCATGTGGGACAATAGCGGACGGTTGGGTGCTGGCATAAACGGCGCTCACGTATCCGTTTTGCTTGTTAAGGAGTGTCCATGGGCGTCGTCGATCCCTTTTCTGCTGCTCGGGCCGTGGGGCTAGAGCTGACCGGGAAGCCCGAGGGCCTCACGCTCACCGACGGCACGATGGAGCTGCGTGCCGATTTCACCCGCATGCTTCCGCGGCTCAAGCAGGGCCGCCTGCAGCAAGAGCTGCTGGTGAAGGCCGCGCGCACAAAAGGCATCGAACAACCATGGGCGATTGATGCCACGGCAGGCTTTGGCGAGGATTCGCTGCTGTTGGCGGCCGCAGGCTTTACCGTCGATCTGTATGAGCAGGATTGCGTGATCGCGGCACTCCTCAAGGATGCCCTGGATCGCGCGGCAGATGATCCGGCGCTTGCGACCCCCGTGTCGCGCATGCGCTTGCATGCGGGCGAGGACAGCGTTGCCGGCCTTCGCCATACAGCTGAGCTGATCGGGCAGGGCGAGCTCGCTGCTCCCGACGTGGTGTATCTGGATCCCATGTTTCCCGGGCGCACCAAGAGCGCGGCGGTAAAAAAGAAGTTCCAACTCTTGCACCATTTGGAACAGCCGTGTGCCGATGAGGAGTCGCTGGTCGAAGCCGCGCTTGCGGTGCGGCCGCGCAAGGTCGTTATCAAGCGTCCGGTGAAGGGGCCGCTGCTTGCCGGCGTTAAGCCGAGCTATCAGCTTGCGGGCAAGGCCGTTCGTTACGATGTTTTGGTGCCGCCGCGCCCGTAGCTTGCGCGCGATGGCTGGCGTCCCGTCAACACCGTGCCGATGCGGGTTCTATTTCCAAGGGTGCGACGTCAGATGCCATCCGCCGCAGTATTCGCATTTGTAGCAGGCCAAACCACGCCGCCCGCGGTTTTCGCAGTCGGCCATAACTGCTTCGGCCTCGGCGCGCGTGTCGTAACGGTTTTTGCGCTCGCACGACTTGTAGCGCCAGGCTTCATCGCGCTCGGCGTCCAGGGCGTCGCGGCGCTCGTCCTCGCGCGCAAACAGGTCACTCATATCGCCGCCTGTGGCAGCGCCCAAAAACTCACTTTTGGCTTTTGACCAAGCGGCTCGTTTTTTGCTCCCCATCTGCTTCGCGCCCCTCTCCAAACGCTGGTATCATTGCTCAATCAAAGTGATACCAATAAACGTGAGGTCGCCGCGTGATGATCAGAAAAACCCTCGATACCGACATTCCCGTTATCATGGCTATCTATGACGCGGCCCGCGCCTTTATGCGCGCGCATGGCAACGCCACGCAGTGGCCCGAGGGCACGCCTTCTGCCGAGCAGCTGTCTGCCGATATCGCCGCCGGTGGCAGCTATGTGTGCGAAGTCGACGGCCGCGTGGTGGCGACGTTTGCCTTTTTGCCGGGGCCGGACGAGTGCTATGACGTCATTGAGGACGGTCAATGGCGCAGCGACACTCCGTATGCCGTGCTGCACCGTGTGGCGTCGGACGGTACCGCGCATGGTGTCGCGGCGGCGATGTTTGCCTTTGCCAAGGAACGCATCGACCGTCTGCGTATCGACACACACCAAGACAACCTGCCTATGCAGGGCGCCATCGCCAAGGCCGGGTTTAAGCGCGCCGGTATCGTATATGTGTCGGACGGTACGCCGCGCGTTGCGTTTGATTGGCTGCGCGAGGCATAAGCGCCCAGGCGCATGCCAACACTCCATCTAAATGAAAATGGCCCCGAGTGGGGCCATTTTTGGTAAACGCGTCGTTGTGGGACTCGCATTGTTACCGCCTCAGATGAGACCGGGCGGGCAAAAGGGGAGGTGCCGGCTTTCGCAAGGCGCGAACCTACGAAAATCGCCGCGCGGCAACGCGGGGCGATGAGCTCGGTCGGGGGATAGGGCCCGCTTCGCCCGCCGGCCCGTACATTGTATCATCCAGTGTGGAACGAGGATGCCCGTTGCCGCGTGCGATGGGCTTGCAATAAGAGGAGAGCCATGTCGAAGCAAGCGGTCGTTGGAATCTTGGCGCATGTCGATGCCGGCAAGACCACGTTGGCCGAGGCCATGCTGTTTAACGCGGGCCGCATTCGCAAGCGCGGCCGCGTGGACGATGGCGATTCGCATCTGGACACGAACACGATCGAGCGCGAGCGTGGCATCACGATTTTCTCGTCGCAGGCCGTGTTCGACCACGGTGGTACCCGCGTCATGCTCGTGGACGCACCGGGGCATGTCGATTTTTCTGCCGAGGCGGAGCGCACATTGCGCGCGCTCGACTACGCTATTTTGGTTGTGGGTGCCAACGACGGCGTACAGGGGCACACCGAAACTCTGTGGCGCCTGCTTGCGCGCTATGACATCCCGACGTTCATCTATATCAACAAAATCGATTTGGAGCATCCCGGCCGCGATGTTTTGCTGGCACAGCTCGGGCAGCGTCTTTCCGAGGGCTGCCTGGATGCCAGCGAACTGTTGGCGGGCGGTGCCGTTCAGGAGGACGCTGCTGCGTTGGACGAGGCGGCGCTCGAGGAGTTTCTTGAAGCGGGTGAGCTTTCCGTCGCGACGCTGTCGCGCATGGTTGCCGAGCGCAAGCTCTTTCCCTGTTTTGCTGGGTCGGCGCTCAAGGACCAAGGCGTGGACGAGCTGCTGGATGGCATATGCGCGCTGATGCGCGAACAGGCATGGCGCCCGGAGTTTGCCGCCCGCGTCTACCGCGTGAGCCGCGGGGATCGCGGTGAGCGCTTGGCTTGGGTTAAAGTGACCGGCGGAACGCTGCACGCCAAGCAGATGATTGACGGACGTTCCGGTGCCGAGACATGGGAGCAGAAGGTCGATCAGGTACGCATCTATAACGGCGAGAAGTATGAGCTTGCACAAGAAGTTGCTGCTGGCGGTATTTGTGCCGTGACGGGTCTTGCGCACGTTCGCCCAGGGGACGCCCTGGGCGCGGAGCCCGCGGGCGATGCACCCGTCATCGCGCCCGTCCTCACCTATACGGTGCTTCCGGGCGAACACGATGTCCATGCGGTGTTCAAAGCGCTGACTGAGCTGGCGGACGAAGATCCCATGCTCGGCGTAAGCTGGAATACGCATCTTGAGCAGATCCATTTGCAGCTGATGGGCGCCGTGCAACTCGAGGTCGTGCAGCGGGTGTTGGCCGATTGCTTTGGCCTTTCGGTTGCGTTTGAGTCTGGCGGCATTCTCTATAAGGAGACCATTTCGCAGCCGGTCGAGGCCGTGGGCCACTTTGAGCCGCTGCGCCACTATGCCGAGGTGCATTTGCGCCTGGAGCCGTTGCCAGCGGGTTCGGGTGTGCAGTTTGGCACCGTGACCTCGACCGATGAGCTCGATCTTAACTGGCAGCGTTTGGCGCTCACCAACGCCATGGAGCGCGATCACCTGGGCGTGCTAACCGGCTCGCCCATCACCGATGTGCGTATTACGCTCACGGGCGGCCGTGCGCATGCCAAGCACACCGAGGGCGGTGATTTTCGCCAGGCCACGTACCGCGCGATTCGCCAGGGTTTGATGCAGGCGCGCGAGGCCGGCGCAGCCGTGCTGCTGGAGCCGTGGTACCACTTTGAGCTCGAGGTGCCGGGGGAGTGCGTGGGCCGGGCGCTCTCGGATGCCACGCGCATGGGTGCCGCGTACGAGCCGCCGGCAATGGCGGGCGAGAGGGCGAAGCTTGTGGGCCGCGTGCCGGCATCCGAGGTGCAGGATTATGCGCTGGAGGTGGCTGCCTACACGAGCGGTCGCGGCCATTTGTACCTGGAGTTCGCCGGCTATGCGGCTTGCCATGATGCCGAGCGCGTCATCGAGGCGGCCGCCTATGAGCCCGAGGCCGATCTGCCCAACACGCCCGATTCAGTCTTTTGCTCTCACGGCGCCGGTTACACGGTCAAATGGTACGACGTACCCGCCGCGGCGCACGTAAAGGTCGATCCCGCCACCTTCCGCCCCTGGCGAGCAGCAGACGCCGAGTTTTTCGGCCATAGGTGATAGAGGGTCAGTCTCTTTGCCGCATCCTGTTGGTATAACTCGGTATAAGTTGGTATAACTATTACCAGGGTTTGCCAATTCGAGGAGGCCGACATGAATCCAAATCCCTTTAAGCCCACGGCTGGCAAGCGGCCCCCGATACTCATCGGTCGCGAGTCGGTCATCGAAGATTTTGAGGAAGGACTCGATAACGGCGCCGGAGCGCCGGGCAGGCTCATGCTCATTACGGGAAACCGCGGCTGTGGCAAAACGGTTCTCCTGCGGGAGCTGCAGCGTCTTGCCAATGAGCGCGGATGGGCGGTTGTCTCCGATTCCGCTTCGCTTGGCTTATGCGATCGCTTGGCCGACGCGCTTCGCTCGAACAAACCCGTTGTGACGTCAATGGAGTTCGGTCCGTCGTTTGGCCGGATGTCGGTCGAGGCGGCGCGAGCAAAGGGCGAGACGTTGCGAGGGCTGGTCAACGAGCGCCTCAAGAGGCTCGGGCCGGGAAAGGGCTTACTGTTTGCGATTGACGAGGCGCAATCGGCATCTATCGAGGAACTGGCGGCTCTTGCCGTTCTCTATCAGCAGGTGCTTGGAGACCAGGATGCTACAGGCTTGCCCGATAGCGACCAGCGCGGTCTTGCGCTGGTGTTCGCCGGCTTACCCAGTATGGTTGACGATCTGCTCGAAGAGCCGAGCGTGACGTTTTTGCGGCGTGCCCAGCAGCGTGCGCTGGGGGCGATATCCTTGCCCAAGGTGCGCGATTCGTATATCCAGACGGTCAAAGACGCTGGCCTTTACGTTGACGCGGAGACAGCGGACCTTGCGGCACACAAGAGCATGGGGCATCCCTATATGGTTCAGCTGGTGGGCTATTACATGTGGCGCTCTGCTGTCCGGCGCAACTCGCAGGTCATCGAGAGGCGCGATGTCGAGGATGGCCATGCGGATGCCGTCTCCGAGTTCTACGAAGCGGTCGATGCGCCTCTGTATTACGGGCTGCGCAGTCCACAGCGCCTTTTTATCGAGGCCATGGCGGTTGACGAGGACAAACCGACGCGCATGGCGGATATCATTGAACGCTGCGACCGTACCCAGAGCTGGGCGAGTAAATATCGAGCAAGCCTGATTCGCGAGCGCGTCATCGAGGCTGCCGGATACGGCCTCGTCCGATTTACCGTGCCCATGCTGGGCGCGTACATTCGCGACCGCGTTTTATGGCATGAGTAATGTGACAAAGGGACAGTCCCTTTGTCACATCGATGTTTGAGAGAGGTCAAAACATGGTGATTCATACCGAGCGTTTGACGCTTCGTCCGTGGCGCGAGACGGATGCGGAGAACCTGTTTGCATATGCGAGCGACCCGGATGTGGGGCCGGCTGCGGGCTGGCCGCCCCATCGAAGTGTTGAGGAGAGCAGAGAGATCATTCGAACGGTCTTTACGGCGCCCCATACCTTTGCCGTTTGCCTGGCTGCAACAGACGAGCCTGTGGGCAGCATCGGGCTCATGCCGCCTCGTTGCGAGTCGAGCGATCGGAGCGCTGAACTCGAACTCGAGGTGGGGTATTGGGTCGCAAAGCCGTTCTGGGGCCGAGACTTTGCTCCCGAAGCGGTGCGAGCCATGCAGCGTTATGCGTTCGAAACGCTTGGCTGCAAGGCGCTTTGGTGTGGATATTACGAGGGCAATAACAAGTCGTTACGCGTTCAGCAAAAGTGTGGATTCGCGCCGCATCACGTTGAGCGCGACGTGCCCTGCGAGCTTATGGGCGATGTACGTACCGAGTGCTTTACGTATTTGACCTGCGAAGACTGGCGCAGACAGACAATGTGACAAAGGGACAGTCCCTTTGTCACATTCGATCAACGGGAGGGAAAGCGATGACGGTGTCGCAACAACCAAGTGCTATTGAGGTGCGTGGCGCGCGCGTCCATAACCTCAAGGACATCGATATCGATATCCCGCTGGGAAAGCTCGTGGGTATTGCCGGCGTGTCGGGTTCGGGCAAGAGCTCGCTGGCGCTGGGAGTTCTTTATGCCGAGGGCTCGCGACGCTATCTGGAGGCGCTCAGCACCTATACCCGCCGTCGTCTGACGCAGGCCGAACACGCCCAGGTGGACGAGGTGCTTCACGTGCCGGCGGCGCTCGCGTTGCATCAGCGCCCGAGTGTGCCAGGCGTACGCTCGACCTTTGGCACCATGACCGAGCTCAACAACAGTCTGCGTTTGCTCTTTAGCCGCTGTGCCCATCACATGTGCCCGCATTGCGGGGCGCGTGTGGAGCCGAGCCTTAACGTGGCTGCGGGCCTGTCACTCACGTGTCCGACGTGCGGCCGCGAGTTCTACGCGCCGAGTGCCGAGGACCTTGCCTTTAACAGCGGCGGTGCGTGTCCCACCTGCGGCGGCACCGGTGTCATGCGAGAGGTGGACGAAGCGAGCCTGGTGCCCGACGAGTCAAAGACTATCAACGAGGGCGCGGTGCTTCCCTGGGGCACGCTCATGTGGGACCTGATGAAACAGGTGGCCGGCGAGATGGGCGTGCGCACCGACGTGCCGTTTAACCAGCTCACGCCCGCTGAGCGCGATATCGTGTTCCATGGCCCGGCGGTAAAGAAGCACATTCTCTACGTTCCCAAAAACGGCGAGGGCGCCACGCCGCTCGACTTTACCTATTACAACGCCGTCTATACGGTCGAGAATGCGCTTGCCAAGGTTAAGGACGACAAGGGTCTCAAGCGCGTTGCACGCTTTTTGCGCGAGGGGCCGTGCCGCGACTGCGGTGGCACGCGTCTTTCCGAGGCGGCACGCCAGCCCCAGGTGCGCGGTATCAATCTGGCGCAGGCAGCTGCCATGACACTGGGCGAGGCGATTGAGTGGGTGCGTGGGGTGCCCACATCCTTGCCGGATGAGATGCAGCCCATGGCGACGGATATCTGCGATTCGTTTTTGAGCGTGGCCCGTCGCCTGGTCGACCTGGGTCTTGATTACCTTTCGCTCGATCGCGCCGGTGCTACGCTCTCCACGGGTGAGCGCCAGCGCGTGCAGCTTGCCCGCGTGGTGCGCAACCGATCGACGGGCGTGCTGTATGTGCTCGACGAGCCCTCGATCGGTCTGCATCCTGCCAATGTCGACGGCCTGGTAGGCGTGATGCGCGATTTGGTGGATGACGGCAACACCGTGGTCTTTGTCGATCACGACACGCGCGTATTGGCGGAAGCCGATTATCTGGTCGAGATGGGCCCCGTTGCCGGAGCGGGCGGCGGTAATGTGATCGCTGCCGGTACGGTGGCTGAGGTCGAGCAATCGCAGGGCAGCCGCATCGCGCCGTTTTTGCGCGCAGACCCCAAGCGCTTGCGCTCGCAGGTGGCTGACGACGAAATGTTCGACCGGGGCCATATCCGCATGGCGACCGATACCATCCATACCGTCAAGTCGCTCGAAGTCGATATCCCGCGCGGTCGCCTTGTCGCGGTGACGGGCGTTTCGGGTTCGGGTAAGACGACGTTGGTACTCGAGACGCTCATTCCCGCACTCAAGGCGCAGGCGGCCGGCGAGCGCCTGCCGGGGCACGTGCGTTGGGTCGATGCCGAAGGCATTGCCCGCGCAAACCTGATTGACGCTACGCCTATCGGCGCCAACGTGCGCTCGACGGTGGCGACTTATACCGACATCCATGACGAGCTGCGTCGCGCCTTCGCCCGTACGCCTGAGGCTAAGGCGGCGGGATACAAGGCGGGCGCCTTTAGCTATAACACCGGCGCCTTGCGCTGTCCTACGTGCGATGGCACGGGCTCGATATCGCTCGATGTACAGTTTTTGCCCGATGTCGAGATCGTCTGTCCCGCATGCCGCGGCTCTCGCTATGCAGACGCGGCTTCACATATCCATCGTGAGGGCAAAGACGGGAGCCTGCTTACCTTGCCGCAGCTCATGGATATGAGTGTGGGCGAGGCCCTCGACGCCACACTGGGACTCAAGAAAGTTCAGGCGCGCTTGCAGACCTTGCACGACCTGGGCTTGGGCTATCTCACGCTCGGTGAGCCCACACCGGCGCTTTCGGGCGGCGAGGCGCAGCGTCTTAAGCTCGCGAGCGAGATGGGCCGCGTGCAGGACGATGCCGTGTTCGTATTTGACGAGCCCACGATCGGCCTGCACCCGCTCGATGTTCAGGTGTTGCTGAGTGTGTTCGACGGCCTCGTTGCCAAGGGTGCCACGGTTATCGTGATCGAACACGATCTCGACCTTATCCGTAACGCCGATTACGTGATCGACATGGGCCCGGGCGGGGGCGACGCGGGCGGGCAAGTCGTCTGCGCCGGCACGCCGGGCGACATCGCGGCCTGCTCCAAGAGCATTACCGGCCGCTACCTATAGTCAATGTGACAAAGGGACCGCCCCTTTGTCACATTGACTTCTATTTCACGCATTGAGCGGCGAGATAGTCGCGGAAGAATGGCAATTCAAAAGCGACGATGCCGCGCCCGCGTTCTCCAATGATGCCGGCATCTATCATGCGACGTCGGTAGCGGGAGACCTGCTGCGGCGAACGCTTAAGGCGTTCGACAAGGTCGGCGGTGGTGGACTCTTCCTCGTCATCGAGCATGGCGATAAGAAATCGCTTGTCCTCTGCAGTGAGTTCCCGATAGGTTGCCGCGAAGATCCGGTCGTCCATTTCATCGCGCGCGATTTTGATTCCCAGGTCAAAGTCGCGTGACGAGATTTCCTTCGAATCGCTTGTGAGATCCCAGGCACGGTAGCCTACGAGTTGCAATAGGAAGGGAAAACCAGAGATCGAGCGAACGGCTCTATCGATTCCCTCAGCATCTGCCAGGCGATCGTTTTCCTGGATTGTGCGAATCAAGGCCTCGCGCACGTCATAGTCTGCGATGCGACCCAGATGATATTGTTGGGCGCGGCGAAGGAACGAGACCGTCTTGTGGTTCAGCAACGTCGAGACGTTGTTGGGAAGTCCCGCCATGAGCAGCGCGACACGTTTCCCATCGGTCACAAAGTGCTGATACGTCGCTGCGAGCTGAATCATCTCGTCGAGTGTCGGATCCACCTCGTCAACCGTGACGAGCAGCCCGGTGCCCGCCTCGTTGAGCTGGTCGATGATGTCGCTCATGCGATAGCGCCAGGTTGAGGCATCATGAACGCGATTGACCTCGATGCTGCCGAATGGTGCAATTCCGAGACCGGTGACTTCGAAGTTGTTAGACGGGTCGATGAGATGGCCTGCAGCACGTTTCGCACCGAACTCGATTTCCTCAAGCATTCCCGGGAGCGCGGTCGTCTTTACGGCAATCCAGCCGTGGGATTCCGCCCTTGTCGCAAGCGACGACATGAGAGCGGTTTTACCGGTTCCGCGCGCGCCTGAGAAAATCGAGGTCAATTCCGGGCGCCTGCGTTGGCTCAAGAAGGCGCGGTCCAAATCCCGAATAATCTGTTGTCTGCCAGCGAGATGGGCAGGAACCTCACCAAAACTGGGGGTAAACGGGTTTTCGCGGTATTCCACAAGGCTCTCCTTTCGCATCGCCGTTTAACTTCATTTTATTTTAGTTAATTATGATTAAAAGTGATGGTTCGTTATTTAGAGCATCAATCAGGCGTGTGTGTCATCGACGTGGCGCTTGAACGCGAGAAAGGGGCAGTTCCTTCGTCACATTTCCGGAAAGCCTGTTTGGCGCAGGGCTTCGTAGAGGACGATGGCGGCGCTGTTGGAGAGGTTGAGTGCGCTGATGCGGTAGTCATCCGGATTGACGAAGTTGCCGCAAATGTCCTGTTGAAGGATGGCCTCGTGGCTGTCCTCGGTATGCCCGAGCGACTCCTCATGAGCCTCCCAGGCATCGGCGTTATCGAGTGAGTCGCAATCGCGTAGCATGGGGATGCGCTCGCAACGCTCGGGCACCGCGGCAAGCAGTGGCTCGGGAATGCCCGAGCTCTCGCTGCCAAAGACCAGGTAGTCGCCGTCGCGGTAGGTGCTTTGCGCATAGGTACGGCGCGCCTTTTTGGTCAGCAGGTGCAGGCGGCCATCGGCGGGGGAGAGGCCGTTGCACGCAAGGAAATCCTCCCAGCTGGCATAGGTCGTCACGTCCAAGTTTTGCCAGTAGCCCAGACCGGCGCGACGCACCGTCTTGTCGTCGAGCGAAAACCCCAGCGGCTCCACCAGATGCAGACGGGCGCCGGTAACCACGCAGGTGCGGCCGATATTGCCCGTATTGGCCGGAATCTCGGGCGCATACAGCACAATGTTGAACATGAATCTCCTTGGCTCAGAACGAAAAACCACCACGAAGGGTACCTTCGTGGTGGTTTGGCGGTTACGTAGGCGGAAAAATGCCCGCCTGGATAAACCTAGGCGCGGTGCCAGTCGGTCAGGCAAGCATCGAGGGAGGCGATGAGCGCATCCTTGTCCATGTGACGGCCGATGATGCACAGGCTCGTCATGCGGTCGCCCGTCTCGTCGTCCCAAATTTGCATGATCTCGGGGCTTTCGTCGATGATCTTCTGCTTCTCGCCCTCGGGCGCGGAGTCAACGAACAAGCCGTTCTCCATCAGGCGCATCTGGTGGCCGGCCTGCTCAAACATGTAGCACATGTCCGGATCGCCGGTCTGCCACAGCGGACCCTTGACGCGAATGACCTCGTCGGGCCACTCTTGCTCAACAAAATCGGTGAACTTTTGCAGGTCAAACGGCTTGCGGCGCGAGTACACAAAGGTGTCGATGTCGTACTCGAGCACCTCGGGGTCGTCGTGCTCCTCGGGATGCTCCATGGCCTCGATCCAAGCGGCGGAGTTGTAGGCGCGCATAAAGTCGAAGCGGCCGGTGTCGAGCAGCTCCTCCATGGGAACCTCGCCATTTTGGGCCTCGACAATCACGGCGTCCTTCTGCAGGCTGCGCACGATGGCCTTGAGCTCGGCGATCTGCTCAGGGCTCACGGTATCGGTCTTGTTGAGGATCAGTGTGGAGCAGAACTCGATCTGCTGGATGAGCAGGCTCTCGATGTCGTCCTCATCGATATCCTCGGCCAACAGGTCGCGGCCGCCGTTGAACTCATCGTACATGCGGGCGCAATCGACCACGGCCACGATGTTGTCGAGTGCGAGCTTGGGCTCGCCGCCCACCTTGGCCGCGTCGCAGAAGCTCGAGATGGTGTAGGCGATGGGGATGGGTTCGCAAATGCCCGATGCCTCGATAATGATGTAGTCGAACTTGCCCGAATCGGCGATGCCCTCCAGCTGGTTGGCCAGGTCGTCCGAAAGCGTGCAGCAGATGCAGCCGTTGGTGAGCGGGATGAGGTCGTCGGTCTCGGAAAGGCCGCCGTCGGCGATGAGGCTGGCATCGACGTTGATCTCGCCGATATCGTTAACGATCACGGCGGCGCGGATACCGCCGTCGTTAGCAAGGATGTGGTTGAGCAGCGTGGTCTTACCGGCACCGAGGTATCCGGTAAGCATGATGATCTTCACGGGTTTGTTGGGCATGTGCCCTCCTTTGTTAGACATGGTTTACAGCTGAATCATATGCCAAACGCCTGCTCTTATACCCACGCGCTGGCAAATAACACAGGCTACTCCCAGGCTCCCCACACGTCCGGGCAATAGCCGACGGTTGCCTTCTTGCCGTTGCGCACAATGGGCTCGGCCAGGACCTGCTGATTCTCGAGCAACTTATCGAAGCGCTGGCTGGGGGTAAGGTGCTGGATGAGCGCGAGCGTCTCCTCGTCCTTGGCTTTGGGGTTGAGTAGCTTGTCGATGCCGCCGACTGCCTGCATCACGCTCGTGAGCTCGCCTTTGCTCATCTCCTTTTCCTTAAGGTCGATAAACTGCACTTTAATGCGACGCTCTTTGAAGAAGCGCTGTGCCTTCTTGGTATCGAAGGACTTTTTGGTGCCAAAAATCTGGATATTCATATAATGTTCCGCCGTTCTAACGAACGGCGGTCACCTCGACGCTGCAAAGCCATCTGATGGTCAATCTGCCTTTCAATCGTCGGGCGCGGGTAAAAGCCCAGCGCCCTCCTCTTTCAAGGCACCTTGCCTCATCAGCTGGCTTATCGCTGACATTGATAGAACATCGAGGTGACCACCGCTGGACTTATCGAATGAAGTTGGTGCGCTCGCGATCTGCTTCGGGGGCGTCGATGCCGGCTGCCTGTCCAGCTTCGATACAGTGCAGGAGCCAGGCCATGTTTTTGCCGATATTTCGCATGGTGGCAAGGCCTTCGGCATCCTGGGCGGCCTCGCCCGGCATGGCACCAAAGACGTTGTTCCAGTACGTGGAGGCCACCACGGGCATCTGGTTGATGGTGAAGTACTTGTTGAGCACGTCGAAGGTAGTCGACGTGCCGCCGCGACGAGCGACGGCGACTGCTGCTCCCGGCTTGTGTGTAAAGGCCTTGCTGCCAGCATAAAACGCGCGGTCGAGGGCCGAGAGGATGCGGCCGCTGGGGTGCGCATAGTAGACGGGTGAGCCAAAGACAAAGCCGTCGGCTTGTTCGGCGGCAGCGATGAGCTCGTTCACCACGTCGTCGTCAAAGGTGCAGCGACCGCCAAGCTTGCCGCACTGGCCGCAGCCGATGCAGTCGCGAATGGGCTTGGCGCCCAGCTGAAACACCTCGGTATCGATGCCTTCGGCTTTAAGCTGTTCTGCAATCTCGGCGAGTGCGCGGGAAGTGTTGCCGTTTGCCTTGGGGCTGCCATTGACTAAAAGAACCTTCATCACAAACTCCCTCTGCTGTCGGTGACTTCTGCGGAGGATTATCGCACGAGAGGGTAGATGGCGTGGGGCGCGATGTGAAGCGGCTTGTGTTTCACATCGCGCCCCGCAGCGCTAGTCCAGCTTGGTGCCCGGTACTTGCGGCGCCTCTTTAAGCCGCGCTTTGAGCTCGTTCAAAATGGAAACGGGCTGTCGGTCGACGCCGTCCAGATGGAGCGTGGCCACGCGAATGGGCGGCTGATATTCAAGCGAGCCGATGAGCACGGGAGAGCCCAGGAATCGTTCGATTTCGCTTGCGAGCTCATCGATTGCCTCGGGGCCGAGTTCATCGAAGAGTGCCACGAACGTTGGTCCCGTCGAGCGGAACAGGCGACCCTTGCCGCGCGAACAATCCATGAGGCAGGCGGCGCTTTCGGCGAGCACGCGGTCGCCTGCATCGAATCCAAAGCGGGCATTGACCTCGGCGATATCGTCGACCTTAATGGCGATAAAGCCTGCCTTGCGCGCCACGCGGCGCATCTCTCCAATAGCGTTGATCAGGGCGTGAATATCGCCCAGGCCGGTTACGGAATCGGTCGTATCTGCCAAGCTTCGGTTGATGATAATGCCCACGTACATGTTAGGCTCAGTATCGGTGCCGTCCAAGCGGTAGCCCGTACAGTCGCAAAGCGCGTACGCTCCGGTGGCGTCCATCACGCGGTACTGCATGTAGTGGAAGTGCCACGTGCCGTTGACCACCATATCGAGCTCGGAGCGCACGTTGTCGCGGTCCTCGGGGTGGACGCGGGCAAGCCACATATCGACCGAGTTGAAAGGGTGCTGGGAAGGCAGGTCAAAATCGCGCACGGCGTTGACCGACCATTGCGATTCGCCCGTATCGAGATTGAGGATAAATGGATAGCGCGTCTCGGAGCTCATGGAGATTGCTTGGAACACCCGGTCGTTGCACGGAAACTGCTCGGCGATTGGGTGTTGCGGCGCGTCACTGTCTTTCGGTTGCTGCACACGATGCATAAGCTTATAGCGATACATCTTGCGATCGGCATCCATCGTCATCTGGCGACGCGTGTCGCCTGCAAGCGGGTCGACGCGCGAGCAGCCAAAACTAAAACTAGAGATCATGGGCGCTTTATCGTCTGATGTCGCCTCGATAAGGTCGGCGCGTACCCGCTCAAGGCGCTGCTCGAGCTCGGCTTCGCCTGTCGTGGGGGACACGAGTACAAATTCGTCTCCACCGATGCGGAACAGCATCTCATTGTGCTCCATTGTTTCAGTGAGCGCGCGGCAGATGCTCAGAATATGGCGATTGCCCTCGGCGTGGCCAAACTTATCGTTGCAGTGCTTAAGGTGGTCGATGTCAATATAGGCGCAGGTGAAGGGGTCGCCTGTGCGCCAGAGTTGCTCGACGCGACGGTCGAGTCCGCCACGGTTGCCCAAGTTGGTGAGCGGATCGATATAGGCGTTGCACTCAAGCAACTGCCGCTCTTGTTGCAGGATGGCGTGCGTCTTCTGCAGCTGCTCACCAATGGCGTGCAGTTCTGTGGGCAGCGCGGCAACATCGAGCTCGGCGGTCGAGACGCCATTCGCAAGTCGCTGAAGATAGGTAATAACCGATTGCTCGCCCAGGCGATAGGACTCGTTCATGATGCATAACCTCCTTGGGCGAGACAGTGGTCTGTATCATATCCCCAATTCAACTCGATTTGGGAATACAAGTTAGCCAATGGGGACAAGCATGTCCCTTAACGGTAGCGTCCTGCGCGCGAGCGTATCAATTGTTATTGCCACCATCGAGCAATACCTCAAAATCTTCCGCCGGCATGGGGCGGTAGTAGAGGAAGCCCTGGGCGTAGCGGGCGCCCATTTGTCGTAGCATGTTCGCCTGCTCATTTGTCTCGACGCCTTCGACCACGACGGGCAGATGGAGCGAATGCGCCATCTCGAGCATCGATGAAATGATTTGCGTGCTGCGGCCATGATCGCCGTCGACGGGCACAAATGCGCGGTCGAGCTTGATGACGTCGACGTTGACGTTCTTGAGCATCGCGAGCGTGGACTGACCGGTGCCAAAATCGTCCATATAGGTCGAGAAGCCGCGGGCGTGCAGGTCGGCCGTCAGTTTGTCCACGGCCTCGGACTCTCCCGTATAAGCCGTCTCGGTGATCTCGATACGCATGAGCTTGGGCGGTAGGTTGTTCTGGGCGGCAAGCGCTCCCATATATTCGGCAACGTCGCAGGCAAGGATATCCACGCGCGACACATTAAGCGAGATCGGAACCACACGAAGTCCTCGATTGATGCGTTCGCGCAGCCACGAGGCGACACCCTGCCAAATGTATTTGTCGAGCGTCACCACAAAGCCGCTTTCCTCGAGAGCGGGGATAAAGGTGGCAGGTGAAATGAGGGAGCTATCTTTGTCAATCCAGCGCGTGAGCGCCTCGGCGCCAATAATCTCGCCGGTTTTCATATCGACCTGGGGCTGCAAGTGATAGGTAATGCGACCGTTTGAGAGCGCATACTGGAATTCGGTCAGCGTGCGGTGGAACGCGACTTCGCGCTCGTACTCCGCGGGGCAGAAAATGGCAATGCGCTCCTTAAAGTCGTTTTTTGCGCGTTGATTGGTATACATGGCCTTTGCCTGCGCATCGATGGTGATTTCCTCACTGGAGTCGATGGGGTAAACGCCCATGGACGGCCAGAAGCCTACGCCGTCATCATGTCTGGCTACGGCCTCGCGAACGCGGCTATAGATTTGATGGATGGTGTTGTGCTCAAAGGGGATGAGTATGCAAAAGTCGTCTTGGCCCCAGTGCCCTGCGACGCCCATATCGCCATTCTCGATATTCTTGAGGACCGTGCCCACATCGGCGAGCACGCGGTCGCCCTCGGCCTGGCCGTGCCATTCATTAAACAGGCGCATGTGGCCCATGTCGACCGTGGCGACGCACCAGGTGCCGTCGCGCCTTGTCTTGAGAAATGTATTGGCGCGCCGCATAAACTCACTGGGTCGATAGAGGCCCGTGAGCGAGTCGATGCGTTCGGCTATGGCGCTTTTACGCTCAGCCTCGGGTATGGGGAGGCTGTCGTTGGGAACAAGTCCGCCGGCCGTGCGAAGGCGACGGTCGAGTTCGCCTAAAACGGCGGTCGTCTGATGAGTTAAGTGCTCGTAAAAGGCCGGGACGACAAGACAGACGGGAGTAATGGTGTCGCCTGCGATTCGAATAGGAGCGAAAACGGCCTCTTTAAGGTGGCGGGTCAGTTGCTCGAATGCCTCGCGGCCCAAATCGTTGCTGAGCACGACGAACTGGACGCTTCGTGAACGGTAGACCCGGCTCCTGCCGCGGGTGATCGACAGCATGCGGCCTGCGTATTCGGCAAGCATGTTGTCGACAGCCTCGGCCCCGTAGAGCTCGTTGAGCTTTGCCGTGCCACGAACGCGCACCGCTATAAGGCCCGTCTCGCAACGGTCGCGACGGCAGGCATCGATAGCGTTGACTAGCATGCGCTGCGTTCCGAGGCCAGTGGCGGCGTCGACGGTTTCGACAAGTGAGTGGTTGACGAGCTCGCCGACGTAAAGCGAGGGGACATTTCCGTCGCCATCGATACGAAACCCGCGAACACGGCAGAGGACGTAGCCGCCGGCGGCATTGCGTACACGGTACTGCATGACTCGACGGTGCTTGGTGCCGTTATAGACTTGGTCGATGTCGTCGATACAGGCTTCAAGGTCATCGGGATGGACGCGCGTTTTCCAGTAATCGCGGTAGTTGTCTATATGCTCCGAAGGAAGACCGAGATCGCGCAAGGCACCTTGCGACCAAAGGATGCGATGTTTGTCCAAGTTCTCGATAAAGAAATAACGACCTTCGTTGAGCATCGAAAACGCGTCGAAAACGCGGTCGCTTATTTCGAAGTCGTCGGCGTGGACTTGCGTGATATTGCGTCGATCAAGGTGCATGGCATGACGTAGCTTGTAGTCGTACATGCGATGATCGGCATCGAGTGTCATACGATTGGGGGCTTCACCCAGGGCGGGGTCGGCGTGTGACACTCCGTAGCTAAACGAGTGAGGCATCTCGGAATCGTTGTTTTTGAGCAGGATCGTTCGACAGTGTTCCAGACGTTCGGCGAGGTCGTCCTCGGTTGCAATCGTAGATAAGATGGCAAACTCATCGCCTCCCAGACGAAATGCCGCCTCGTCTACCTTCATATACAGCTTGAGATAGAGGCTTACCTGCAAGATATAGCGGTTACCTTCGTCATGTCCAAAGATGTCGTTGCAGTGCTTAAGGTTATCGATGTCGATAAAAGCCATGGTCACGGGCAGTTCCTGTTCCCAGATTTCCTCTAAGGAATGGGCAAAGCCGCCGCGGTTGCCAAGTCCGGTGAGCTGGTCGGTAAAGGCGGTCCTGATCAGATCCTCCTGACGCTCGAGAAGGTCACGGACGGTCTTTTCGAGTGTTTCGGTGTAATTGCTGTCAGTGTCCATGTTGTAAGCGGCTTTCTGAGGACGGGGCGGATTGCGTCGGGCGAGCTCGTTGTGCACACGCGTTGTCGTTCAGCGCCTTGCGTGTATCCAGGCCCCCGCCTTGCTGCGTTGCTGGGCTAATTTTTCGGCTAGCGTTCGCCGTTGATAACTGCTGAGTAGTATGAACAGCAGTATATGATTGTATACGGGCACCCATGCTGCGGGAGGATATTATTCGCCAAACAGTGGCGCGACAATGCGATGTTCGATGAAAAAATGCAACTGAGACGATATATGTTGACGGGTATACTTGTCTCGGTTTAAATCGCAGAAACGGAGATGGTCGTATGGCGCAGCCAGATACGACGCGCACGGTGGGGCTTGCACTCGAGGGAGGCGGCTACCGCGGTATGTATACGGCGGGCGTGCTCGACGTATGGATGGAGCACGGCTTAACTTGCGACCATATGGTGGGTGTCTCGGCGGGCGCGGCGTTTGGCTACAACTTTAAATCGCGCCAGATCGGTCGCGCCATTCGTTACAACAAGGCCTATTGCGCCGACAAGCGCTATGCGAGCGTGACGAGCTGGTTGCGAACCGGAGACATGTTCAATGCCGATTTTGCCTATCACGAGGTGCCCATCGAGCGCGATCCCATCGACCTGGAGACATATCGTGCCTGCCCCATGCGGTTTACGTGCGTGTGTACCGATATCGAGACGGGCAAGGCCGTCTATCACGATTTGCCGTATGGTGACGAGCGCGATATCGAGTGGATCCGGGCGTCGTCGGCGATTCCCGTGGCGACGCGTCCTGTCGCCATTGAGGGCCGCAAGTACCTAGATGGCGGCGTGGCTGATTCCATTCCCAGCGCTTGGCTGTTTGCGCAGGGCTATGACCGCAACGTGGTGGTGCTGACGCAGCCGGCGGGCTTTATAAAGCAGCCCAACAGCGTGATGCCCATGCTGCGTCGCGCGTATCGCCGCTATCCGGAGTTTGTTGCGGCGCTTGAGCATCGGCATGAGGCCTACAATGCCGCGCTCGACGACTTGGCGCGCCGCGAGACGGCCGGCGAGGTTTTTGTAGTGCGTCCGAGCGAATCGGTGAAGGTGCCGTCGCTGTGCCGCGAGCCCGATGAGCTCGAGCGCATCTATCAGATCGGCCGTCGCGATGCAGGGGCGACTTTGCCGGCGTTGGAAGCGTATCTGGCGGAGTAGGGGCCGCGGCGGAAAGTTCATCCCGGAATATGTGTTCAGACTGGGATGCAGTTTCCCACTGCCCCTCTATACGGAAAGCGCATCCCGGAATGGAGGTCCAAACTGGGATGCGCTTTCCGCTATTGAAGATATGAGGATGCGAATCAGCTGCTCGGCTTATGTCTATGCCTGCTGCCAGGTGTCGACGAGCTCCTTGGCTGCGGCGTGGGGGTCGTCGGCGCTGCAGACGGCGCTCACCACAAAGAAGCCATCGACGCCGGTGGCCTTGAGCTGCGGCAGGTCGGCCGTCTTAACGCCGCCGCCCACCACGATGGGCACGGGGCTTGCCGCGTGGAGTGTGGCCAGATCCTCAAAGCTTTTGGTGATGATGGAGCCATCGGCTGCGCGTCCGCAGTCGCGCTTGGTCTCGGTCTCGTGCAGCGGGCCTACGCCTAGGTAGTCGACCAGGCTCATGTCGGCGGTCTTGACGTACTCGAGCATCTCCTCGCAGCGGGCCGAAAGACCCACAATGGCATCGGGGCCCAAAAGTTTGCGGCAGACCTCGACGGGAATATCGCTCTGGCCCACGTGTACGCCATCGACAGCGATGCCCTGCTCGCGCGCGGCGAGCACGCAGTCAAGGCGGTCGTCGATCAGTAGGGCGACCTGACCGGTCTTGCCGGCCTGCGCGATTGCCTGCGCGGCGTCGCCGGTCAGCGCAATGATCTCGCGGGCGCTTGCAACCTTGGAGCGCACCTGGATGCAGGTAAAGCCGGCGTCGAGCGCCTGCGCCACCACATCGCCCACGGGGCGCCCGAGTGTGTTTTCGGGGCCGAGTACCAGATAGGCCGAGATATCAAGGTTGTCGCGGATGCTCATCGTGCTTCCTCCTGCTTTTTGATCTGCGCTTCCATGCGCTCGAGTTTGCCGGTCATGGTGTCGGTAAATCCGGGTCGAATATCGGCTTTGAGCACGACTTCGGTGCGGATGCCCTTGCTCGCCAACACAAAGGTCGCATCGCGTACGACCTGCATAACCTTGTCCCAGTCGCCCTCGATTTCGGTGAACATCGAGGTGGTGCGGTTGGGAAGGCCGCTCTCGCGAATGACGCGCACGACTTCGGCGACCTCGGCGGAGAGCTCGTCGCCCGTACCGCACGGGGCGATGGCCACGGCGACCAAGGTGTTCATGCCGGTATTGGCTGCGGCCTCGGACATGGGCTTATGCCTCCTCGAGCTCGAGTCGGTTGTCGGCAATGTCCTGGGCGGTCGCGCGGTAGAGCTCATCGATAAAGGCGACCTTAAAGCTTGCCGGGGCATCGGCGACAGCGGCGGCACGCGTGCCGGCAACGTTGTAGACCGCGGTGCCGCAGATGGCTGCCGTAAACGGATCGCCGGCGCAGGCATACACGGCCAGCACGCCGCCCTGCGAACAGCCGCAGCCGGTGATCTTGGACATGAGCGGGCTGCCGCCATGGGACTTGGCCACGGTCGTGCCGTCGGTGATCAGGTCAACCTCGCCCGAGACAACTACGGCGCCGCCAGTGTAGCGAGCGAGCGCCACGGCGGCATCGCGGGCGGCATCAACGGTGTCGGTGGTGTCGACACCGCGGGCGCGGCTGAGGTCGGCTGCCTCACCCTCAAGGTTCCATAGGGCGGCAAGCGCGATGATCTCGGACGCGTTGCCTCGCACGATGGCGGGCTTGTACTGCTTGAGCTCGTTTACCAACTGGGTGCGCAGACTACCGATGCCCAGGCCCACCGGGTCGAGCACCCAGGGCTTGCCGGCGTCATGCGCCGCCTTGGCTGCGCGGGGAATCGTCTGCTCGTAGATGGGGAAGAGCGTGCCCATATTGAGATAGATGGCGCCGCCGCCGGCAACGAGCGCCTCGCCCTCGTCGGGCAGGTAGACCATGGCGGCCGATCCGCCCACGGCGAGCTGCGCGTTGGCGACAAAATCAATCGTCACCGTATTGGTGATGGAGCCGGCCATCGGATTGGTGGCGCGAATCTCCTCCGCGGCCTTGACTACGTTTTGCTTGAGCTGTTCCGAATTGATCACTGCACATGCCTCCTTGGCATAGAAAAGGGGCGCTGTGCATAGACAGCGCCCCTGTAAAGGCGGCATGCTCCCTACGCCAGCATTAACTGACAGGTTCAAAGGATTGGGCCCCATGCCCTCTCAGCCTTGTGGTTTGCACCGCCGGCACTCCCGCATCGAATCTGTTGCTCCCTATACTAACGCACCTGCCAAAAAGGGACAGGTTTATTTTGGTAGGTGACAACTGGGGTGCGGTATTTTCCCAGATAAAACCTGCCAAAATAAACCTGTCCCTTATTGGTAGGTCGTTACAATGGTTACGGTGAAAATGACGGGGGACCTTATGATTAAACTTGTGCTGACCGATATGGACGATACGCTGATTCCAGCCGGGCATGACGGCGCCAGCGACTACGCCATCGAGGGCATTCATGCCATGCAGGCGGCGGGTCTGCACTTTGGCCCGGTTTCGGGTCGCCAGCCGTCCGCGATGGGCTGGATGTTCAAAAATTGTTCCGAGTGCTTTTCGACCGGTGCGTTCTGCAACGGCCAGGTCATGTTTGTGGACGGCAAGGTGGTGGCCTCGCATGCGACCGACAACGCCGCCCTTATGCGCTTGGCTGACTACTTGGAACAAGAGACCGACGATACGTACCTGAAAGTCTACAGCCTGGGCGATGACTTTTGGAATAACGATGCCTATTGTGTGACGAGTGATCCCGAGCGCGTTCGTCGCGCCATGGAGTCGGGCGGCAACGCATGGCTCAAAGGCGAAGAGGCCCCGTGCCGTCCTGTTGTCGATGATGCCCCGGTATACAAGGCGAATATCTGGAGTGCCCGTTCGCGTGAGGAGCTCGCGGAGCTACGCGAGCGCGTTGCCGCTGAGGTGCCGGAACTCTCGCTCGTGTTTCCCAACAATCGTGTGCGCCTATTCGACATTCTTCCAGCAGATTGGGACAAGGGTTGCGCTGCACTGGAGCTGGCGCGCGCTTTGGGCCTGACGCCCGACGAGGTGGCCGTATTCGGCGATTCCGATAACGATTTGCCCATGATCGATGCCGTTCCCAACTCCGTCGCAGTCGCCAATGCCAACGAGGCCGTCACGGCTGCCGCGCGCTGGCATATCGGCGCTGCGGCAGATGATACGGTCGCCGGGGCTCTGCATCAGATTGCCGCCTGCGCCGCGACGGGGGAGATGCCGCCGTTTATGCGTCAGATGGACACAGCGGGTTTTGGCATTACGACCGTCTAGGGAGAAAGTCATGAAGCTTCAGCAACTCAGGTATGTTGTTAAGGTTGCCGAATGCGGCAGTATCACCGAGGCCTCGCGCCGGCTCTTTGTGTCGCAGCCTTCGATTACCGCGTCGATCCGCGATCTCGAAAACGAGATGGGCGTGCACATCTTTGAGCGCACCAACAAGGGCGTCATTGTGTCCGAGGAAGGCGAGACCTTCTTGGGCTACGCGCGCCAGGTGCTCGACCAGGCCGACCTGCTCGAGGGTAAGTACAAAGGCACGTCCGAGCAGGTGCCGCACTTTAGTGTGAGCTGCCAGCATTATTCCTTTGCCGTTAACGCGTTTGTTGACGTGATCCGCGAATTCGATGCCGCGCGCTATGACTTTACCCTGCGCGAGGAGCAGACTCACGAGATTATCGAGGACGTCGCGCATATGAAAAGCGAACTGGGCATCCTGTACTTATCCGAGCACAACCGCGAGGTTATCGAGCGCATGCTCGCCGCCAACGAACTCGTATTCGAGGGGCTCTTCTGCGCTGCGCCGCATGTCTTTGTATGCGCCGACCATCCATTGGCGGACCACGCCAGCGTGACACTCGAAGATCTCGAGGACTACCCGTTCCTGTCCTATGAGCAGGGCAGCTATAACTCATTTTATTATTCTGAGGAGCTGACCTCGACGTTTGAGCGCCGCAAGAATATCCGTGTGCGTGACCGTGCGACGCTATTCAACCTAGTTATGGGCCTTAACGGTTACACGGTGTGTTCGGGCGTGATCAGCCATGAACTTAACGGTCCCGGTATTATCTCGATTCCGCTCGATGTGGACGAGTACATGGAGATCGGCATTATCACGCGTAAGAATACGACGCTCACGCGCTATGGGCAGGCCTATATCGACGCGATTCGTCAGCACATCTAGGCTGCTGCGTCCTGCATGGGTCAAATCTCTTTATGGCAGTCCAGACTAATATAGGAAGAATCTATATCAAACTGTTATAAACGTATATTATACGATGGCCATATGAACGCTCATACTGTGTCCCAGTAAAGCAACCAATGCAAAGGGAGATATCTATGAGCACTTCGATTCAACCGAACGCGCCGTTTCGCGCCGATATCGTCGGCAGCTTTCTTCGTCCGCAGACCGTAAAGGATGCCCGCGCTGCCTATGCGGCAGGCACGCTTGATGCCGAGGGGCTTAAGGCCGTCGAGGACGAGGCCATTCGCGACTTGGTGGCTAAGCAGAAGGCCGCCGGCCTGCAGGTGATCACCGATGGCGAGTTCCGCCGCAGCTATTGGCATCTCGACTTTATGTGGGGGCTTAACGGCGTCGAGCATCGTGCCTCTCGTACGGGCTATATGTTCCACGATGAGGAGACTACCGCCGACACCGCCGTGGTAACCGGTCCCATCAGCGGCGAGAACCATCCGTTCGTCGAGCACTTCAAGTTTGTCAAGGCGCTTGAGGGGGAGGGCCAGGTCGCGCGTCAGACCATTCCGGCGCCGATTCAGACGTTCTCCGAAGTCACGCTCGTCCGCTGCGATGGTCAGCAGGAGAGTCTGCGCGCCGTCTACAAGACCGACGAAGAGCTCGCCGATGCCATCGCCGCAGCATATCGCACCGTGATTGCCGACCTGTATGCCGCAGGCTGCCGCAACATCCAATTTGATGACTGCACCTGGGGCATCTATTGCGATAGCGACTTTGTGTCCAAGACCGGCATGAGCCCGGTTGACCTGCAAAAGGTGAGCGAGCTGGGCGTGGCGCTCAACAATGCCGCCATCGCGGGCAAGCCCGACGATCTGGTCATCAACACGCACGTGTGCCGCGGCAACTATCACTCCACGTATGCCTTCGAGGGTGGTTATGATCCCATTGCACCGTACCTGTTTGCGCGCGAGGATGTCGACGCGTTCTATCTTGAGTTCGATACGCCGCGCGCCGGTGGCTTTGAGCCGCTCAAGTACGTCGCTCCCGGCAAGAAGGTCGTGCTGGGCCTGGTGACCACCAAAGCGCCAGAGCTCGAGGACGAGGATACCATCGTCGAGCGCATCCGCGAAGCTGCTAAGTATGTGCCGCTCGAGAACCTGTATCTGTCTCCGCAGTGCGGCTTTGCCAGCTGCGAGATCGGCAACAAACTGACCGAGGATGAACAGTGGGCAAAGATCGCGCTGGTCAAGCGCATTGCCGAGCGCGTTTGGAGATAGCAGTACCGGTCACGGTCGGTGACTGTGTGCCGGGGCTATATTTAGCGCGTCAGTATCCATCGAATGCCACGTGCCATGCGCAGGTCGGTTTGGGCAAAGTGGTTGCCGGGGTTGAGCTCCAGTGTCGTGGGGATACCACATTCGCCGAGGAGCTCTTCCATCGCGCGCGTGTCGTCGAGTACGTGCCGCATCATGCGGTTGGGCGTCTTGGTCTCTTTTTTGCCGAGCGACAGATAGACGGCATCGGGCGCGTTCGGCATCGTGTGCTCGTGCGCGTAGTCGATAAAGCCGGGGAACCACAGCGACCCCGATGCACTCGCCGCGCGATCAAAGGCATCGGTTTGCCAGAGGGCCCAAAGCGAAAAGAGGCCCGCCAATGAGTAACCGGCAATGCCGCGCCAGGTAGGCGGGCAGAGAAGTGATGATTCGACCTGTGGGATTATCTGATTCAGCAGTTCATCGAGAAACCCAGACGCCTGCCCGCCAAAGGGCTCGGCATCACGCACGCATCCGTCGCATTCCCAGGGGCTCAGCTCGCGATTCCAATCGAGCCCTCCAATGGCGACGAGGGTGAACGGTGGGCAGTCGAGCTCTCGGCAGCGCTCGTAGACTTCACCACCGTCACCCATAACCACGGGGAGATAGATGACGGGCGCGCCTTCCGCACACTCTGGATAAACGGTTATCTGCTTCTGATGCGCTTTCAAGGCAGGCTTCTCTCGGTGTTGTGATATTGACAACTTCAATTGTCGCACGCTGGCACGGGGGCAGACGCTAAAAGAAAGGCGCGGAGCCGCTCGATGCGACTCCGCGCCTTGTTGTTTTGCTTTAGTAGGCTATGCCCTTACGCTACGAAGAAGTAGACGAGGAAGGCAAGGGCCGCGACCCACATGAGCGGCTTGATCTTGGAAGCCTCGCCCTTAAAGAGCGCGACGACCACGTAGGCGATAAAGCCCAGGCCGATGCCGGCGGAGATGGAGTAGGTGAAGGGCACGCCGGCGACGATCATGAACGCCGGGAAGCCCTGCGACACGTCGGACCAGTCGATTCCGGAGGCCTCGCTCATCATGAGGTAGCCGACGTAGACCAGGGCACCACAGGTGGCGGCGCTGGAAACGATGGAGACGATGGGGGAGAAGAACGCGGCGAGGATAAACAACACACCGGTGGTGACGGAGGTGAGGCCCGTGCGGCCACCGTCGGCGGCGCCGGACGTGGACTCGACGAAGGTGGTGATGGAGGAGACACCCATAAAGCCACCGGCAGCGGCGGCCACGGAGTCAACGACCAGGATGGGGCGGATGTCCTCGACATTGCCGTCCTCGGTCAGGAACTCGCCCTGCTTGGCGACGGCCATCGCGGTACCCATGGTGTCGAAGAAGTCACTCATGAGCAGCGAGAAGGCGACGACGAGCAGCATCGGGTCGGTCAGAACCTTCACGATGGCCATGTTGCCGTCGGCGGTGCTGGAAAACGGAGCGCCAAAGGTCGAGAAATCGAGCGGGGCGATGAGGCCCTCGGGGGCATGGGTGACGCCCAGCGGGATACCGGCGATAACGGCAACGATGATGCCGATGAGCAGCGAGCCCGGCACGTTGCGGGAGGCCAGGGCGACCGTCACGACGATGGAGATGATGCCGACGATAAAGGTGGGAGAAGCGATGTCGCCCAGGCCGACGAGCGTACCGGCGCCAGCGGTGATGATGCCGGCGTCACACAGGCCGATCATGGCGATGAACAGGCCCAAGCCAACCGAGATGGCGTGGCGCAGGACCACGGGGATGGCATCCATGATGGCCTCGCGCAGGCCGCACAGGACGAGCAGCAAGATGACGATACCCTCGAGGAAGATAACGCTCATGGCTACGTGCCAGTCGCCGCCGCACATGGTGGTGGTGATGCCCGCAATCATGGCGTTGATGCCCAGACCCGACGCGCAGGCGAGCGGGCGGTTTGCGAAGATGCCCATGCAGATGGTCATGATGCCGGCGCCCAGGCAAGTGGCGCAGGCGAGCGCTCTCGCATCGATGCCGGCGCCCGAGAGCACCGCGGGGTTGACGGCAATGATGTAGGCCATTGCCAGGAACGTTGTCAGTCCAGCGCGAAGTTCGGTCCCGATTGTGGACTTGCGCTCGCTGACGTGAAATAGTTCGTCCATGCACACCCTTTCCTTGTTCGGCCCCGAGTTTAGGCCGATTGACACGAACTTACTTACTATATCGCCTTTACAACCTTGCTGTTCCTCGCATGTCGATGTTCGGCGCTTTGTAATGGACGGGCGGTATTTTCCGTATGAAAATGTGTAGGTACCGTATACTTAAGCAGTTACAACGACCCCTATGGAGGAATGCATGATTAAAGAGCTCTGCCACGACGAGGCTATTCTGTCCCAGCGTTGCGAGGTCGCGACTGTCGAGGACGAGTCGGTGGCACAGGACCTGATCGATACCATCAAGTCGCTCGACGATGCCGGCTGCCTTGCCGCCAACCAGATCGGCGTCACCAAGAAGGTCTGCGTCTACCTGGACGATGCCGGCGAGCCCCATGTGCTCTACAACCCCCGTCTGGTGTTTGGCTTGGGTGCCAGCAAGATGGAGGAGAGCTGCCTGACGCACGAGGAGATCACTAAGTCTACGCGCTACATCAAGTGCAAGGTTGCCTTTGACCAGATCGTCGATGGCAAGATGCGCGAGCGCAAGCAGGACTTTGTGGGCTTCGAGGCTCAGATGATCCAACACATGATTGACCACTGTCTTGGAAAGTTGGTCTAAGGGGACCAAAGCGCCGCACCTTGCCGCTCAATCGTCGCTCGCGTACCTTAAGTACGCTTCGCTCCTCTTTCGTGGCAATCTGCGGCACTTTGACCCCTTAGACGACCTGCGGTGTTAACTTGGTTGAGTTTATCCTGATTGAATAGTCCGGGCATGACATTGTTGTCATGTCCGGGCTTATTTTGTTTAGGGCCCCTTTAATTGGTGACAATGAACTTAGGAAGAACGTAAAGCTAGGAGGCGCTATGTGCACGAGTATTCGATTTACCGATAATTCTGGCAACATGTATCTGGGCCGCAACCTCGACTGGAGCTTTGGATACGGCGAGCAGGTTCGTGTGATGCCCCGCGGGTTCCACATCCCGTATTCGTTTATCGACGATGCGACAGCGGCACACGCGGTAATCGGCATGTGCATCGATTACAAGAACTATCCCATGTTTTTCGACTGCGGCAACGATGCGGGCCTGGCAGTGGCGGGCCTCAACTTTCCCGGTTATGCCGAGTATGCCGAGAGCCCTGTCGAGGGCAAGACCAATATCGCGGCCTACGAGTTTCCCCTATGGGTCGCCGCGACGTTTTCGACGGTCGATGAGGTCGAGGTGGCGCTGCGTGACGTGTCGATCGTGGCCAAATCGGCGGGCGAAGGCCTAGGCGTGTCGCTGCTCCACTGGATTATCGGCGACGACCAGCGCAGCATTGTGGTCGAGATGATGGCCGACGGCCTGCATGTGTACGATGATCCGGTTGACACCCTTGCCAACCAGCCGACCTTCCCGTGGCACATGGAAAACCTGCGCACCTATATCACCGCCACGAACGATTTTCCGCAGACGGCGACGTGGCGCGGCGCCGAGCTTAAGCCCTATGGCGCGGGTGCCGGCATGCGCGGCATTCCCGGCGACTGCTATTCGCCGAGCCGTTTTGTAAAGGCGGCGTACCTCAATGCCAATTATCCGCAAAAGGAGAGCGAGGCCGAAAACGTGATTCGCATGTTCCGCTCGCTCGAGGGCGTGATGATGATCGAGGGGGCGTCCAGGATGGGCGATGGCAAGTTCGAGAAGACTATCTACACCGGTTGCTTTAGCGCGCGTACGGGCAATTATTACTACGCGACGTACGAGGATCCTTCGATTCGCTACGTGAGCCTGATGGATGCCGAGGGTGCGAGCCCCGATAGGCTCGTGGTTCCCGAGCCGCGCCGTTCGTAGCCGATAGCTTTACTGCAGTGCAATGCGGCCCCGCATCTCCTGTGAGGTGCAGGGCCGCTGTCATCGATGTGCGGCGTCGCTAGAAGTTCGCGTCGTTGAGTTGTTCGCTCTCGAGGCCGTCGAGCTGTTGCTGTTCGGGCGTCTCGGCGACGCTCTCGAGCAGCTCGGTGGGATCGACGTTCATGTCCCTACCGGCCTCGTTGCCGTTGACCAGGTCGCCCGAGAAGATGTCGACTTCCATTTCCTCGGCTTCCTCGATCTGAACTTCGAGCGGCACCTGGGTGCGTACGAGTTTGACTGCCGGACGCATACGGGCAAAGAGGGGCACGTACTCGATGATGATGGCCGAGTTCTCGAGACCGTACCAACGTGCCGGGCTTCCGCAGGCGCGGCGGACGGCGTACTTGATGGCCATCACGCGCTGGTCGTTGCGGTTGATGTCCGTCTCGGGGGCAAGCATCTTGCGCAGCATGCAAAAACGGAAGTCGCCCACGTTGCCGCGCGTCTCGTAGATGGAGTAGGTGTGATGCTGCGGCGGCAACTCACCCGATGCCATCAGGTCGCCGACGATCTGGCGCAGATAGGCGTTGACGCGCTGATTGACCTTAAAGCCCAGGTTCAGGCGTACGCGGAACAGGAAGTCCGTGCCAAAGGTCTCAACGGAGTATTCGTGCGTATAGGGCTCGTCGGTAACGTGCACGTTGATGAACCAGTATGCCTTGGCGCGCTTGGGATGCTTGTCCAAGATGGAGTAGAGCACGTCGCGGTCGAGCGTGAGCGGGTCGGGGCTGTTGGTGAGAAATACCAGATTGTCGGCGAGCACGGGATAGGTCTCGTCACTGCGCAGGCGATTGAGCTGGTCGATGTACTTGGAGACGGGCAGCAAAATCGTCTGCGTGCGCTCGATGGCGGTGCCGCGGCGCCACACATACATAAGGCCAAACAGCAGCGAGGCCAGGAAGATCATGACGTAGCCGCCGTCAAAGAACATGGTGAGGCACGAAGTGAAGAAGCACAGCTCAATGGCACCAAAGAGCAGGGCGAAGACGCAGGCACCCAGCTTGTGCTTGAGGATGCCGGCGATGTAGCTCGTCAAAAGCGTCGTGGTCATGAGCATGGTCACGGTAATGGCGAGGCCGTAGGCGCTCTCCATGCGCTCGGAGTTCTGGAACAGCAGCACGATGAAGATGCAGCCGACCCACATGATGTTGTTGACGAGCGGAATATAGAGCTGGCCCTTGGTGTCGCTGGGGTAGTGGATGCGCAGGTGCGGCATAAGGTTGAGACGCGTGGCCTCGGATACCAGCGAGAACGAGCCGGTGATGAGCGCCTGCGAGGCGATGATCGCCGCTACGGCCGAGAGCACGATGGCAAAGGGGCGCAGGGGCTCGGGAAGCATCATATAGAACGGGTTGACGATATCCATCGCGAGCATCTGGGGGTTGGAGTTATTGGCGAGCAGCCATGCCCCCTGACCCAGATAGTTGAGGATGAGCGCTGCCTTAACAAACGGCCAGGATGCGTAGATGTTGGCCTTGCCCACATGACCCATGTCCGAGTAGAGCGCCTCGGCGCCGGTCGTTGACAGGAAGACAAAGCCGAGCACCATGATGCCCGAGTGGTTGATGGGCGAGAACAGGAACATGATGCCGCGGATGGGGTTGAGCGCGCGCAAGATGGACAGGTTGCCGAGCATGTTGAACAGACCGGCACCAGCCAAGAACAGGAACCACAGCGTCATGAGTGGGCCGAACAGCTTGCCGATCGACGAGGTACCGGCACGCTGCATGGCAAATAGGCCGCAGATAATGATGATGGTAATAATGATGACGTTGGTTTGCCCGTCACCCAAAAGCGCGTGGCCCCACTCGATGGTGCGCAGGCCCTCAATGGCCGTGGTGACCGTGACCGCGGGGGTGAGGATGCCGTCGGCGAGCAGCGCCGCGCCGCCGATCATGGCGGGGAGAATCAGCCACGGCGCCACTTTGCGCACGAGACTGAACAGAGCGAAGATGCCGCCTTCGTTGTGGTTGTCGGCCTTCATGGCGATTACCACGTACTTGACCGTGGTCACGAGCGTCATGGTCCAGATGACGAGCGAAAGCGCGCCCAGAATCATATCCTCGCTGACGGTGCCGATGCCGCCGTTGTTGGCAACGATTGATTTCATGGTGTACATAGGGCTCGTGCCGATGTCGCCATAGACGACGCCGAGCGTTACGAGCAGCATGCCAGCGGAGAGGGGAATGGCTCCGTGCCCGCCCTGCCCATGCCGGTCTTGGAGGTTTGCCTCCAGTTTGGTGTGTGCCACGTGGACTCCCTTAGACATCCGGTTATCTGTCCAAGACAGATAACTTTTATGCCGCCTTTATACATACAAGAGCAGTTTGGCACATCAGATTGTTTTAGACAATAATTCCCCATCTGGGGATTATTCATGTACGCAGGCAGCATTTCGAAGCAGGGACGCATCCGCTGAATGGCGTGCTGCAATGTGATAACCGCGGGCGCGCCCCGCCTTTGAAACTGAATGAAGAGGGGTTTTTAGGCGCGTGCTGTCTGGGCGATGCCGGTCTTGGCGCCTGCGCGTTTGCCGGCGAGTTCGCAAAAGAGCGCGCCGCCGATGATAAGTGCGGCGCCCATCAGGCGGACCGGTGTCATGGCTTCGCCTAAAAGGACGGCCGAGAACACGACCGCCGAAAGTGGCTCGAGGTAGCCGACGACCGCGACGGTCTGGACGGGCAGCTTGGCGACAGCACTAAAGTAGAGCAGGCAACCGATGCCAGTGTTGACGACGCCGAGCATGACGACGGCGCGCCAATCAATACTGGCGGCGACACCGGCGGACAGGAATGAGGGAGCGCCCTGCGTGATGAGTGTGAGGGTCAGCGCGGTCACAAAGGCGGCGCTCACCTGGAGCGCGGAGTTCTCGAGGCCCTCGATGTGTGGCGCACCCTTGCTGGCGATGACCATCAGCGCATAGCAAAATGCCGAGGCGATGCCGCAGACGATGCCCGCAGTGGGCATGTTGCCGCCTAGACCTTGCGCTGCAATGAGAAAAGCGCCGCAGGCGACGGCGATAAAGCCGGCGATTTTGCCGCCGGTCAGCTTTTCGCCAAAGATGAGCGGGGAGAGGGCCATGACGATGATGGGGCCGCAGTAGTAAAGCAGCGAGGATACGCTGACGCCGATCGTCTGGTAGGCGCGGAACAGAAAAATCCAGCTGGCGCCCAGCGCGGCTCCCGAGAGGAGGAGGGCTGCGGCTTCGCGGGGGCGAGATGGCGCCTGCAACGTATGGCGTTGGGTGATGGCGAGGATGGTGACAAGCGAGAGCGCGCCCAAAAACGTGCGTAGGAGCACGATATCGGAGCTCGGCAGCGCGATGGCAGCGGCGATGACGCCGTTGGAGCCAAACAATAGCAATGCTGCTAAGTACGTAAACAGTCCGTTGTTCATGCGCTGACATCCCCTCTATATCCGAGCATGTTCACTATGGGTGAGGTGGCTTTAGAATAAAAGCGAATATAATGCATGGATGTTATGACAAAAACTCATGTAAAGGTGGAGGGGTGGCTTGGAAACAAATATACAAAAGATGCAGGTGCTGCTGGAGACGGTGCGCGCCGGAAGCTTTACGCGTGCTGCCGAGCGCCTGAGCTATTCGCAGTCGGGCGTGAGCCGTATGGTGGCCGATCTTGAGGCCGACTGGGGCTTTAAGGTGCTCGATAGAAGCCGCGAGGGCGTAGTGCTTTCTGCCGATGGGCGGCAAGTTATGCCAGCGGTCGAGGCGTTATGCGAGGAATTTGCTCGTTTGCAGCGGCGGGTGGATGAGATGCGTGGGCTCATGCGCGGCAAAATCTACATCGGTACGTTTTCGAGCGTGGCGACCCACGTACTGCCGCCGGTGATCGCGCGCTTTCGCGTCGATCACCCGGACGTCGATTATGAGTTGCTGATGGGCGATTACTCAGAGATCGAACAATGGGTGGCGGAGGGCCGCTGCGATCTGGGCTTTATTCCGCGTGAGCCACGCGGCGCCGGCATGGCATCGCGGCCGTTGGTGCAAGACGAGCTGATGGCCGTGGTGCCAGCGGACTCCTCGCTTGCCACCGCGGAGGTCGTTTCCCTTGCCGATTTGGCCAACGAGCAGTTTATTCTGCTGGAACGCGGCACCGATGACGAGATTACGCCGCTGTTTCGTCGGGCGGGACTGACAGTGCGCTCAAAACTGTCGACCTGGGATGACTATGCGATTATGGCCATGGTCGAGGACGGCCTGGGCGTGAGCATTCTTCCCGCGCTCATCTTGCGCCGCTGTCAGTTCGATGTTGCCGTGCGTCCGCTCGAGGGGCATCCCCATCGGCAAATCAATGCGATATATCGCACGACTGATGTTTCGCTTGCCGCTGCCCGATTCCTTGAATACCTCTAAACGTGTACACGTCATTGTCCGCCTTGGGCAAATCTTGGAGTCCGGTACATTTTCTTATGAAATTGAACTTTCGAATGAGGTGCCGCGCTATACTGCTGCCTAAATTGAACCTTGGTTCAATTTGTGTTCAATAAATTGAACTTTTCCAGCAAGGAGGTTCCTGTGGCCCAAGAGACGTTTAGCGATCGCCTGCGACAGGCTATGTCCGATCGCGATGTTCGACAGTCGGACGTGATTCGTGCATCGGAGATGTTCGGCAAAAAACTCGGCAAGAGTCAGATGAGCCAATATGTGAGCGGCAAGACGATCCCGCGGCGCGATGTAGCAGAGCTGCTCGCCCGTATTTTGGAGGTCGATGTTACCTGGCTGCTCGCCGGTGACGCCGATCAAAGCGAGGCATCATCGCCCCGCAACGTTTCCAAGCCCGAACCCCATCCCTCAGCTCAAATTCCAAGGAGCACCACCATGCGTACTTTTTCTAAATCCACCAAGCTCGATAACGTCCTGTATGACGTGCGCGGTCCTGTCGTCGACGAGGCCGCCCGTATGGAGGACGAGGGCGAGCGTATTCTCAAGCTCAACATCGGCAACCCCGCGCCCTTTGGTTTCCGCACGCCCGATGAGGTCATTAAGGATATGCGCCAGCAGCTGCCCGACTGCGAAGGCTATTCCAACTCGCGCGGCCTGTTCTCTGCGCGCAAGGCGATTATGCAGTACTCGCAGATCAAGGGCCTGCCCAATGTTCAGATGGAGCACATCTACACGGGCAACGGCGTGTCCGAACTCATTCAGCTTTCGATGAACGCGCTGCTCGACAACGGCGACGAGATTCTGATCCCCAGCCCCGACTATCCGCTCTGGACGGCGTGCGCAACCCTTGCCGGCGGTCATCCCGTGCACTATCTGTGCGATGAGCAGGCGGATTGGTATCCCGACCTGGAGGATATGGAGTCCAAGATCACGAGCGCGACCAAGGCCCTCGTCATCATCAACCCCAACAACCCCACAGGCTCGGTCTACCCGCGCGAGGTGCTCGAGGGCATTGTTGAGATCGCGCGTAGGCACCAGCTCATGATTTTTGCCGACGAGATCTACGACCGCCTGTGCATGGACGGCTACGAGCACGTCTCCATTGCCTCGCTCGCCCCCGACCTGCCCTGCATTACGTTTAGCGGTCTGTCCAAGTCGCATATGATCGCGGGCTACCGCATCGGCTGGATGGTGCTTTCGGGCAACCAGCGCTGCATGAGCGACTTCATCATGGGCATCAACATGCTCTCTAACATGCGCCTGTGCTCCAACGTGCCGGCTCAGTCGATCGTCCAGACGGCGCTCGGCGGCCATCAGTCGGTTAACGACTACATCCGCCCCGGCGGTCGTGTCTACGAGCAGCGCAACTTTGTGTATGAGGCGCTCAGCAAGATCGACGGCATCTCGGTGGTCAAGCCGCGCGCGGCGTTCTACATCTTCCCCAAGATGGATGTAAAAAAGTTCAACATCACCGATGACGAGCAGTTTGCCCTCGACCTGCTGCACGAGAAGAAGATCCTGATCACGCGTGGCGGCGGCTTTAACTGGGCCGAGCCCGACCACTTCCGCATCGTGTATCTGCCGCGCATGGAAGTGCTCAAAGAGTCGCTCGAAGACCTCGCCGACTTCTTCGATCATTACCGCCAGTCGTAGGGGATTAAGTATCTGACGCCGCAAGAATCGAGGCGTCGCAGGATAGACATACGGCAGCGAGCGAGCCGCATTTGCGCCAAGGTGACGTGAAATGAGAGGGCGCTGACCTTTTGGTCGCGCCCTCGAAATTGAACGTCAGATTGGTGTGAATGCGGCTCGCGCAGCGTCAAGTGGTCCGCCGTTCGGTAGAACGGCGGAACGATATAACGTCGCCTTGGCGCAAATGCGGCTCGCTCGCTGTCGTATGCTCAGCCTGCATCGTTACCCTGGCTGTCTAAATAACGATTCCGCAGCAATGATCGATTTCGTGCTGGATGATCTCGGCGGTGTAGCCCGAGAAGTTTTTGATGCGGTGGACGAAGTTCTCGTCCAAATACTCAACCTTAATGCGGCGATAGCGGGTACAGGGACGCTCGCCGATCAGCGAGAGGCATCCTTCGCTCGTCCGATAGGCATTGACCTGCTCAAGAATTTGAGGGTTGTACATCAACAGCGCCCTGTTGCCATCTTTTACGCAGATGATGCGTTTGCGCACGCCGATCATGTTGGCGGCGAGACCCACGCACTCGTGCTCATGCTCATGGAGCGTATCCAGGAGGTCTTGTCCGATTACGGCGTCGTCGGGTCCCGCGTCTTCGGAAGGCAGGCGTAAAAAGAACTCGGATTTCATGATGGGCTTAATCATGGCGGGCTCCTTAAGGTGGACACGTTTGGTTCAGGTCATGATACCGCGACATGTCGCATTAATGTGTGCACATAGATTCTGCAGCTAGATTGGCGGGCGAGACCATAAACTAATGGACGTTTTGCCGAGAGGCATGAATGTTTAAAGCGCAAAGAGTGCGCGACGGGCCCCGCGAATGGGGCGATGATGCCCGAGAGGGCCAAGAAGGAGTCTCATGTCCGAGAACGAAGAGATCATGAACGAGACCGAGAACGAGACCATGGCTGCCGAGGTCGAGGCAGTCGAGACCGTGGAGACCGAAGCTGCCGAGGTTGAGGCTGCTGACGAGGTTTCCGCCGAGGAGGAGGCCGAGGTTGTCGAGGCCGCCGTTGATTACGATGACGAAGAGCTGATGGACAAGATGCAGAAGGCCGCCCGCCTGCTGCGTAGCCGTCGCTTTGCTATTTCCAAGGAGGAGGAGGCCAAGGCCGAGCGTATGGCGAACATCGAGCGCGCCATCAAGCTTCTTGACCTCAAGCCCAAGATGGAGCAGAAGGAGATGTCCGACCTGCTGGGCATGCGCCTCCGTGAGCTCGATGGCCTGATGGCCGAGGCCGAGGCTGCCGATCTGGTCGGCCGCATCGACGACGCCGAGGGCGATATGCGCAAGATCGTCGTCTTTGCTGCCGAGGATGCCGCTGAGGGTCTGGTCGAGCTTGCCAACAAGAAGGAGAAGCTCCTGCCCGAGCTTTCTTATGAGGAGGCCACCGAGCTGATGGCCGCTCTCGATAAGGTTATCGCTCCGCTCGTCGCCATGGGCCTGGACGAGGACCGCGGTCCTCGCGGCGGCCGTGACGACCGTGGTGGCCGTGGCGGCGACCGTGGCGGTCGCGGCGGCTTTGGCGATCGTGGTGGCCGTGGTGGTGACCGTGGCAGTCGCGGTGGCGATCGCGGTGGCCGCGGCGGCTTTGGTGACCGTGGCGGTCGCGGCGGCTTTGGCGGTAACCGTGGTGGCTATGGCGACCGCGGCGGCAGCCGTGGCGGCTTTGGCGGCAACCGTGGTAACGACCGCGGCGGCCGCAGTGGCGACCGTGGCGGCCGCAATGGCGGCGGCTTCCGCGGCAACCGTTTTTAGTTACGGCGTTTTACCAAACGCCGTAACGGGCCGACGCTGCGCGGGCCGCATTTGGACAATCTGACGTTCAACTTCAAGGGCGCGACCGGAAGGTCAGCGCCCTTTCGTTTCACGTCACCTTGTCTCAAATGCGGCCCGCTCGCTGACTTATGCTCAACCTATGGCGTCATCTCGCCCCAAAAGGGCCTCCCTCGCTCTAGTGGGTTTTCGCTGTCGGTACCAAAACATCGGCGTTGTCGAAGTAGTCATGGGGGACGTTCTTAAATGACTACATGGTATGAGAGTGGATAATCTCCCGGTTTGAGTCTGCATTCGAGCTCAAAGTGGGAGATTATCCACTCTCATTTGCTATGCGTCCGAAAATCCACGCTCGTTTGTTTTCTGCCTACATTTGGAGGAAGAGCTCGTGGAGGCGCGTGTCGTCGTCGAGTTCGGGGTGGAAGGTGACACCGAGCTGATTGTCTTGACGGGCGGCGACGATGCGGCCATCGACCTCGGCCAGGGCCTTGGCATTGCCGTGCACCTCGACGATGCGGGGCGCACGGATAAATGTTAATGGCACTTCATCGTCGATACCGTCTACCTGCCCCTTGGTGCGAAAGCTGCCGAGCTGTCTGCCATAGGCATTACGCTCGACGAGCACATCCATGGTTGCTAGGCGCGGCGTTCCCTTATCGTCGTGGGCGGCAAGGCCGCGCGCCAGCAGAATCAAGCCGGCGCAAGTTCCCAATACAGGCATGCCTTCAACAATGCGGGTGCGAAGCCCCTTGAGCATATCGAGTTCGGCAAGCAGCTTGCCCTGAACGGTAGACTCGCCGCCGGGGAGGATCAGACGGTCAAAGTCCTGCTGTAAATCGGCCGCCTGCCTCAGCTCAATACAGTGTGCGCCCAGCTCGGATAGTCTTGCCTCGTGCTCGGCAAAAGCGCCTTGGACCGCCAGCACGGCGACCGTCTGGTCTGCATAATCGCTCATGTGCGATCCTTTCTGCCGGACTAGCGCCCGCGCTCCTCCATGATGATCTCGATCTCGTCGGCGTTGATGCCCACCATGGCCTCGCCCAGGTCCTCCGAAAGCTCAGCAATGAGCTTGGCATCGGTGAAGTTTGCCACGGCCTTGACGATGGCGGCGGCGCGCTTGGCCGGGTCGCCGCTCTTAAAGATGCCCGATCCGACAAAGACGCCTTCGGCACCCAGCTGCATCATCAGCGCGGCGTCGGCGGGGGTCGCGACTCCGCCGGCGGCAAAGTTCACCACGGGAAGCTTGCCCGTGGCATGGACCTCGCGCACCAGCTCGACCGGAACCTGCAGCTGCTTGGCTGCCTCAAAGAGCTCGTCATCACGCAGGGCAACAACGTCGCGGATCTGCTTTTGGATCTTGCGCATGTGGCGCACGGCCTGAACGACGTCGCCCGTGCCCGGCTCGCCCTTGGTGCGGATCATCGTGGCGCCCTCGGCAACACGGCGCAGCGCCTCGCCCAGGTCGCGGGCACCGCAGACAAACGGGACGTCAAACTGGGTCTTGTCGATGTGGTAGACATCGTCGGCGGGGGAGAGAACCTCGGACTCATCGATGTAATCGATCTCGATGGCCTGCAGGACCTGCGCCTCGACGATGTGACCGATGCGGCACTTGGCCATGACGGGGATGGAGACGGCCTCTTGGATGCCCTTGATCATCTTGGGGTCGCTCATGCGCGAGACGCCGCCTGCGGCACGGATGTCGGCCGGGATGCGCTCGAGTGCCATGACGGCGCAGGCGCCTGCCTCCTCGGCGATGCATGCCTGCTCGGGCGTGGTGACGTCCATGATGACGCCGCCCTTGAGCATCTGCGCGAGCTCGCGATTGAGTTTGACGCGATCGGCCTTGCTGATCTGTTCTGCCATGATTGCTCCCTTGGTTGGCATGTGCATTGCTTGACCGAACATCCTATCGGGGAGCTGGGTATGGCGAAATATTCAGTTTTCGAGATAATAACAAGGTCAGACTAATACCAGATTGAATGACTTAATAAGGTCAGGTGATAGGCTTATGCTTGACTACAATTTGGAAAAACGCGGCAAGACATCGCTCTATGAGTATGTTTACCAGCAAATACGAGATGATATCGTAGCTGGTCGCATTGCGGCGGGGGAGCATCTGCCGTCTAAGCGCGCCTTTGCCAGTCATCTGGGAATCAGTGTCATTACCATCGAGAATGCATATAGCCAGTTACTTGCCGAGGGCTATATTTGTTCAATGCCGCGGCGTGGCTACTACGCTTGCGAGCTTCCGGATGCACCGGTTTTGCCTTTGGCTACGGGGAGTATCGATCGAGATGCCGTCTCTGTGGGCCCCAGCGCGCATGATGTCAACGGACGGGTCGAGCGATTCGATACACTTTCTCCTTCCGCTTTGGAGGCAGCGCGGCTTTGGCAAAGCGCGCTACGGGCGACGCTGGCATCCGAAGACGAACGCGAGATCTTTTCGACCGCACCGGCACAGGGCACCGCTAGACTACGACGCGCGATTGCTCACCATCTGCGTGGGACAAGGGGTATGAATGTCGACCCTGACAACATCGTTATCGGTGCGGGCGCCCAGCTGCTCGATACCATGTTGGTTCAGTTGCTTGGAGCCGACAAGGTGTATGCCGTTGAGGATCCGGGCTATTTGCGCCTGACACGCATCTATCAGGCTATGGGTTGCAAAGTTCGACATATCCCGTTGGATGATGGCGGCGTGGACCTGAGCGCTCTGCAGAAAGCTGGGACCGATGTCCTTCACCTTATGCCGTCCCATCAGTATCCCACCGGTCTTGTGACGAGCATTGCGCGTCGCTATGCGCTGCTGAGCTGGGCCGCCGAGCGATCAGGTCGGTATCTCATCGAAGATGACTTTGATTGTGAGTTTCGCCTTGCCGGCAAGCCGATTCCTGCGCTCGCATCAATCGATGCCGCTCAGTCGGTTATCTACACCAACACGTTCTCGAAGAGCCTGTCATCGGCGTTGCGTTTGGCGTATATGGTGTTGCCCGGTGAGCTAATGGAGCGGTTTAAGCACAACCTTGGTTTTTACGCCTCGTCGGTGAGCTCTGTTGACCAAGTCGCTTTGGCGCGTTTGCTGGAATCGGGTGATTACGAGCGGCATGTAAACCGTGTGCGCGTTCGTGCTCGCGAGGCGCGTGATGGCCTGGCGGCACTTGTACGGAAAGCGTTTCCGGCGGGGGAGGTCTCGATCGAGCATACAGACGCAGGCCTTTACTGCACTGTGGTTGCGGAGCGTGGAACGGGCGGAAGCTCTTTTGCGCGAGCCCTCACGCGCTCGGGTATCCCTTTTATCGATATCAGTGACTGTTTTTGGTGTGCCGGCGGCGCATCTGTCCATGAAAACCCGACTCGAATCCTTGTCCAGTATGACGATCTGAGTCCAAAAGTGCTAACTACCTTTGAATTGCATCTAATGGGGGCACTCTGCAACCTAAGTGAGTAGACTTTTGACGCTTTAGCGACCAGGCAGTTTTGTAACAAGCTATCTACCTGTGGTTTTGAAAAGCAGGATGACCGATCTGCTTGGGATGTTCCAAAAAGTCTACTCACTTGCCGCGCACAGCTCCCGCACGAGGGAAAATGGGGTTTTCAACAGGGCCCTGTCCAGTTCTTGGCAAGCTTTTGGCCAGTTGGGGAGGGCTGTTGAAAACTTAACAGACCGTTCGATGCCATTTTTGGTGCGTTCGCGCCAATGCGAGACAGGCTGGGTTGAAATTCGTGTTTTCCTGTGCCTATGAAGGATCTGCTTTGTGACATATCGGCTTTTAGGTACTGGCGTTTGCCCCCTCAGGTACGCGCTTTGTGTCCGCCGCTTCCACGGCCGGAAGAAGACCGGCAGCGATATGACATCTCCCGTAAGCCGACGGCTGCGGTTGTGCTTGGCTTTCCGCTGTATACATTGGTTCGGACGAGAAGCAAGCGGACATGCTCTGTCAGCATAAGGCAGCGGCTGTTTCTTGGTGAGCTCCCCAGGGAATCCGTGCTGGAAACGGAGCATGGGTTTTTAGTTACATCTCCTCTACTGACGGCATTCATCATGTCGCGGCATCTGACGGATCTTCAGCTTCTTCTGGTATTGGCGGAAATGTGCGGCTTGTTTGCGGTGTGCGCTCTGCCGGCGGCGCTTGAGGCGGAGCTTTCGCGTGCAATTGATTCGGGCGCGATTTCGACAACGCTGGGCTGGTCGCGCTGTCCGTCCGAGGACGGTACCGCCTCAAATTTATGGCGTCGAGACGCTTTGGTTTTGGGCGGCGACCTTGACCGTTTTTGTTCAGATGTTTGCGGGATGCGTTACGGCAATCGATTTATGGCGGTATCGCATCTCGTTCCATTGGGTGCCGCATCGCCTTTTGAGGTTGAGGTGTATTTGTTGTTTGGACTGTCGCGATCCCTGGGAGGTGAAGGTTTTTGCGGCATAGAACTCAATGTCGAAGTGGCGCTAAGCACAAGTGCTCGATCGATTGTAGGAAAGTCGCGTGTGTATATCGACCTACTTCTTTCTTCGCCGGACGGCAGGCGACAGGTGGCCATTGAATGTCAGGGAAAGGCCTCGCACGGACGCGCAGGGGATGGTTTGCGTGACGCTGACCGCATGACGGCCCTTCAGGCCATGGGCTATGATGTACTTCTCCTGACGCACAGACAGATATCCGATGAGGATAGATTCCGCGCGATCGTTAAGGCCGTATGCAGGATGCTCGATGTTGAATATCGTGATAAAAGCTCGGATGAGCAAAGGGCCGAGGCATTACTCCGGTCTGAACTGTTCGTTGACTGGACAAAATTAGGAGTAATCGACGGAAAGATGCCCGTTAGACACAAAACAGCTCGATCGTGGACTGCTGTGGAACTAAGTGAGTAGACTTTTGGCGTGATGGCGACCAGACCGGTTTGCAGCAAGTCATTTACCTGCGGTTTTGTAAAGCAATATGAATGGTCTGCTCGGAAAGTTCCAAAAAGTCTACTCACTTAGTTTTTGATGAGAAGCCGAGGCCTAAGGTGGTCCTATTTCATGGCGTTAACATGTTTTGTGAGGCACGAAAAAGGCCCGGACCATGTGGTCCGGGCCTTTTTTGAGCTAGAGATTATCTCTCAGGCGGCTGGCTTAGCCAAAGTAGCGCTTCAGCAGGCCCTCGAAGGCCTTGCCGTGACGAGCCTCGTCGCGAGCCATCTCGTGGACGGTGTCGTGGATGGCATCGAGGTTGGCAGCCTTGGCGCGCTTGGCGAGATCGGTCTTACCAGCGGTGGCGCCATTCTCGGCCTCAACGCGCATCTCGAGGTTCTTCTTGGTGGAGTCGGTCACGACCTCGCCCAGGAGCTCAGCGAACTTGGCGGCGTGCTCGGCCTCCTCATGGGCTGCCTTCTCGTAATAAAGGCCAACCTCGGGATAACCCTCGCGATGAGCGACGCGGGCCATGGCCAGGTACATACCGACCTCGGAGCACTCGCCCTCAAAGTTGGCGCGCAGGTCGGCGACGATGTCCTCGGGCACGCCCTCCTTGGCAACGCCCACAACGTGCTCGGCAGCCCAAGTAAAGCCACCCTCATCCTGCTTCAGGAAACGAGAACCGGGAACGCCGCACTGGGGGCACTTAAAATCCTCGGGCAGCTGGTCGCCGTCGAACTCTTCCACATAACCGCAAACGGGGCAAACAAACTTCATGATTCGATCCTTTCGATCGATGGCGATTGTGCGCTCGTCCGGTCCCGTAAGGGCCCTCTCCGGACGTGCGTCTTGACGAGTTCTATTATCCATAAATGCAACCAAATGTGAAGCCTATTAGGAATGATTTTTAATAAAACAATTTTGAGATATGAAGATGTTGATTGATTAACGATTAGCAAGCCGTCTTTGACCGCCGCTGAGTACAATCGGTCGAGCAAATGTTGACCTATCAACAAATGAAGGAGTTTCCTTTATGCATCTAGCCCGTCGTGCCTGGTGCCGAACATATCAGACGGTTTTTCGCATTGCATTGCCGATCCTGCCCTATACCGAGCCGCGCATTTTGGAGCATGCCGAGGATGTGCCCGCGGTGCTTCAAAAGCGCTCGATCCAGAAGGTCCTTATCGTGACAGACCCTGGTATTGCACGTTTGGGGCTCACGGCACCACTCGAGCGTGCGCTTATGGCTCAGGGGATTGGCGTTACGGTCTATGCCGAAACACGTGCGAACCCCACGGTCTCGAATGTGGAGGAAGCGGCGGCGCTGTATCGCGAGAACGACTGCCGGGCCATTATCGGCTTTGGTGGAGGATCAGCCATGGACTGCGCCAAGGGTGTGGGGGCGCGCATTGCGCAGCCAAACAAGCCCATCAACAAGATGCGTGGCCTGTTGCGTGTCCACCGTCTCCTGCCGCTGCTCATCACCGTTCCCACCACGGCAGGCACGGGAAGCGAGGTCACGCTTGCGGCGGTTATTACCGATGACGAGACGCACTACAAGTACCCCATTAACGACTTTGTGCTCATCCCGCGTTTTGCGGTCCACGACCCCGAGTTTACGCGCGGGTTGCCGGCGTCCATTACGGGGCAGACGGGTATGGATGCCCTGACGCATGCTGTCGAGGCCTTTATCGGCCGTAGCACCACGCCCTACACGCGCAAGATGGCGCGCCAGGCGGTCCAGCTCATCCGCGACAATTTGCTCGAGGCCTATGAGCATGGCGACGACATGCGTGCGCGCCGCAATATGCTTTCGGCGGCGTATAAGGCGGGCGTTGCGTTTACCCGCTCCTATGTCGGATATGTGCATGCCATCGCGCACAGTCTGGGCGGCCGATACGGAATTCCGCACGGTTTGGCCAACGCGATCATCCTGCCGCACATGCTTCGCGCTTATGGTGACGCCGCCGCCCCCAAGCTTGCCGATCTTGCTCGCATGGCGGGCATTGCGCCGGCTACCGCGCAGGACAGTCTTGCGGCCGAGGCCTTTATCGATTGGGTCGACCGCATGAACGAGGCCCTGGGAATCCCCAAATATGTCTCGGGTATTCGCCGCTCCGATATTCCGCAAATGGCGGCCCATGCCGATGCCGAGGCCAATCCCCTGTACCCCGTTCCGCTTTTAATGGACCGCCTGGAGCTCGAGCATATGTACGCGGTCGTCGCGGGTGGTATGTTTGAGGGCGAGAACTAGGAGGGCCCATGAACACCGAGGAGATCGCGCGTGTCGTTGCCGATCAGCGCGCCTATTTTAAGACGCATGCCACGTTTGATGTCGATGTTCGACGTCGCGCACTGGTGCGCCTGCGCGATGCGGTTCGTGCGCACGAGGGCGATATCGCCCATGCGCTCAAGACCGATTTGGGTAAGTCGCATGACGAGGCGTATATGTGCGAGATCGGCACGTCGCTTTCCGAGATTCGCCATCAGATTGCGCATGTGGTCCGATGGAGCCGTGCCTACTTGCGCCCGTGCGACCTCGCCAATGCTATGAGTGTGTGCAAGACGCAAGCCGTGCCTTATGGCGTCACGCTGATCATGGCGCCTTGGAACTATCCGTTTTTGCTGACGCTCGAGCCGCTCGCCGGCGCGCTCGCTGCGGGTAACACCGTGGTCATCAAACCGAGTGCCTATGCGCCGGCATCCAGCGCAGTTCTCAAGCAAATCTGTGAAGAGACATTTGATCCGCGCCTGGTGACGGTCGTCGAAGGCGGGCGTGCCGAGAATGAGGCGCTGCTCGATGAATGCTGGGACAAAATCTTCTTTACCGGTAGCGTTCCGGTCGGCAAACTCGTCATGGAGCGCGCAAGTAAAAACCTTACGCCCGTGACGCTTGAGCTGGGCGGAAAGAGCCCCTGCATCGTGGATGCGACGGCTAACTTGAAGGTCGCGGCACGGCGCATCGCCTTTGGTAAATGGCTCAACGTGGGACAGACCTGCGTGGCGCCCGACTACCTGCTGGTCGATACGCGCGTGCACGACGAACTGCTGGGCCTCATCAAGGAGGAGGCCGCCGTATGTTTGGCGAGCATCCGCTCGATAACGAGGATTACGGGCATATCGTCAACGCCAAGCATTTTGCGCGCGTGCGCGGGCTGATCGATCCCGATAAGGTCGTGCTTGGAGGTACCGCGCGCGAGTCGTCGCTCAAGATTGAGCCGACGATTTTGGACGGCGTGACCCCCGATGACGCCGTGATGCAGGAGGAGATTTTCGGTCCCATCTTGCCGGTACTGACGTTTGAGAGCCTAGACGAGGCCGAGGCGTTTATTGCAAATCGTCCGACGCCGCTGGCCCTGTATATCTTTAGCCAGGACCGTGCGGTTCAGCAGCGCTTTGTGCGCTACGTGCCCTTTGGCGGCGGCTGCGTCAACGACACCATCATGCATTTGGCCACGAGCCATATGGGCTTTGGCGGCATGGGCGCGAGCGGTATGGGCCAGTACCATGGCCGCGAGAGCTTCGATGCGTTTAGCCACAAGAAGAGCATCGTGAACAAGGCAACGTGGCTGGACGTGCCATTCCGCTATGCCCCTTACACAAGCTGGAAGCACAAGTTCGTGCGCATGTTTGTGCATTAGAAACAGATGGCATAGGGATAAAAAAGTGGCCGCCCCCGCGTAAGCGAAGACGGCCACTTCTCACGATGAAAACGTGTATCGGAGTTGGCAAGACCCGCTGCCACGGGTGCCATCCGTGTTCCTATCTTATCTGCAAGCGTTCCGTCGCGCAAGCGTTGCGGCAAACGATTGAAAGGCGCAGACAGGATGAATTTGTGTCCGCACGGGTCTGTAGACTTCTCAACTGTGTGGTGGATGCTCGCTAATCGATAAGGGAGACGGCCATGTTTGATGACGATGACCTGTTCGATCTGACAGACGATCCGTTTGAGTGGGATATGCTACTCGATGACGATGAGTTGGAGCAGGACCGCAAAAAGCAAAAGGATAAGAACGCCCGGGGCAAAGGTTCGAATAAAAAGGACAAGCGCTGCCGCGGTCTGTTCGGCGGGCTCTTTGGCTAACCGCTGCGCCAAAGCGTCTGTATACTAGGCACGTGTTAGACGCGTTGCGAAATGAGGACAGAGACGATGATGTGGTTTACCGCCGACCTGCACCTGGGCGATACGAATATCCTGCACGATATGGATCGACCGTTTGATTCGGTCGAGGAGATGAATCGCCGTGTCATCGATGCCATCAATGAGCGCGTGGCTGCGGATGACCGCCTCTATATTCTGGGTGACTTTACCTATCGTTTACCCCTGACGGAGGCGGTGCGCCTGCGCGAGCGTATCGAATGCCAGAACGTGACGCTCATCCGTGGTAACCATGACGGCGACTGGGAAGATCCCGACGTACCGCAGATTTGGGAAGACGTGCGCGATTACCTGGAGATTGCTCCCGGCTATGCCAAAGGCCATCGCCTGGTAATGAGCCATTACCCCATGCTCAGCTGGAACGGCAAGGCGCGCGGCGCCATCATGCTGCACGGGCATATTCACAGCAGGGGAGACCGCGCCAACGCGCGCAACCGCGATCGCGAGCGCCCTATCTTTCGCTACGATGTTGGTCTTGATGCCAACGAGTACAAGCCCGTAAGCCGCGACCAGATTCTTAGCTTCTTTGGGCTATAGGGCGCCAGAACCACCACAAAGGGGACACAGTGCACCTTTGTCGTGGTTCTGGCGCCGTTGCCATTATGACAGCGGCGCCTTTTTTGTCCGCGCGGCGCGGTAGAGTGTAGACGGTTGAAATTTGCGTCCATCGAGGAGCTGCTATGAACGAGATTAAGTGCCCGCATTGCGGCGAAGTTTTTAAGGTCGATGCGTCCGGCTATGCGGATATCGTCAAGCAGGTGCGCGACGCCGAGTTCTCGCGCGACCTGGACGAGCGTGTGAGGGCAGTCCAGCGCGAGGGCGAGCAGGCGTTGGAGCTTGAACGCTCGCGCTCGACGGCTGCCTTGCAAAAGGCAGAGTCTCAGCGCGACGCTCAGCTTGTCGAGCAGAAGAATGCTGCAGCTCAGCAGCTGGCGCAAGAGCTCGCCAAGCGCGATGCCGAGCTTGCCGAGCTGCACGCCAAGCTCGAGGGCGCTGCCGCAGAGCGCGAGAGCGCAAGCCAGCACGCGGCGGTTGAGGCCCGTGCGGATGCGCAGAAGGAAAACGCCGAGCTCCAGCGCGAGATCGACAACTTGCGTGCGCAGCTGGGGCGCAAGGATGACGAAGCCAAGCTTGCCGAGTCGGCGGCGCGCAATGCTGCTCAAAACGATGTGGCTGCACGAGATGCCCAGATTGCCGAGTTGCAGGCCAAGCTTGCCGCGGCGGACAAGGCCCAGGAGATGGCGCTTGCCGCTGCCGCGGCAGAGTCGCAGCGCGAACTCGATGCCGCTCGCGGCGAGGCTGAGCGCACGCTTGCTGACTATCGCGCGAAGGCACAAGAGAAGTTTTCCGCAGCAAAGGCTCAGTCCGAGCAAGAGGCCGAGGGCCTGCGTGCCCAGTTGCGCGAGCAGGAACTGATGGCAAAAATGAACCTGTCAGAGGCGGTCGCCGCGGCGGAGCGAGAGCGCGATGAGGCGCGTGCCAAACTGACGAGTGAGCTGGCGGTGCGCGATTCGCGCGAGGAACAGGCAAGAGCAGCACACGAGCTCGAGCTTGCGCAGGCCAAGCGCGCGAGTGATGACCTGATTCGCTACAAGGATGAAGAGATTGAACGCCTTAAAGACATGAAGGTCCGCCTGTCCACCAAGATGGTGGGCGAGTCGCTCGAGCAGCACTGTGAGACCGAGTTTAACCGTCTGCGCATGACGGCGTTTCCTAACGCGTACTTCGAGAAAGATAACGATGCGACCGAGGGCACCAAGGGCGACTTTATCTTCCGCGAGTACGACGCGAGCGGCAACGAGGTCATTTCGATTATGTTCGAGATGAAAAACGAGAACGACGAGACTGCGACCAAGCATAAAAACGAGGACTTCTTTAAGAAACTCGATCACGATCGTCGCCAGAAAGGCTGTGAGTACGCGGTGCTCTGCACGCTGCTCGAGCCCGAGAGCGAGCTCTATAACGCAGGGATAGTCGACGTGAGTTACCGCTATGAGAAGATGTACGTGATCCGCCCGCAGTTTTTCATTCCCATGATCACGCTCCTTCGCAACGCTGCCATGGGTTCGTTGCGCTATAAGCAGGAGCTGGCGGAGTACAAGCAGCAGAACATCGACGTCACGAACTTCGAAGCCAAGATGGAAAAGTTCAAGAATGATTTCGGTCGCAACTACGAGATCGCGAGCCGCAAGTTCCAAACGGCGATCGATGAGATCGACAAGACGATTAGCCATCTGCAGAAAACCAAGGAGGCGTTGCTGTCCTCCGAGAACAATCTACGCTTGGCAAACAAGAAGGCCGAGGGTTTGACCATCAAACGCCTCACACGCGGTAATCCTACTATGAAGGCGGCATTTGACGAGGTGGAGACCATGCGAAAGGACGGCGAAGCCTAGTTTTTTCAACGCCGCTATGCAGCTTTGGGGTGCGGGGGAGCAGTCTTCACGTCCCAAAAATATGACAAAACAACCCATGGACTTCTGCTGTGTTCTGGACCGTGTCGTGCGCGATACGGTCCTTTTATTGTGTGCTGGTTTCGACACTTTAACGTTAGGTAATTGTTTCTAAATTGCTTCGCAATGTGAGGGGAATCCTCATTTGATTTGCGGTCGATTATCACTTTTAACAGGGAAAATATCAGCTGCCATTAGAGAAGCCTTCGGTTTGTCAGGGGGGATTTAATGTGCGCGCACCTTGGTGTGAGCGATAACCTTGCTGCCGACAAATGATATGAGAATGGAAGCACTTATGCCGTTTGCGGCCGTTTTTGACCGTTCATGAGCGCCAAACGGTCAAAAAACGCAGGCTAATGCCGTTCACGGAATACATACGGTCGATTCCTTTCTTTCACGCCCGCGTCAATTTCTAGCATTTCAGTCATTGAACGCCATGGGAGTCGACACCTGTGTCCAACAAACGATCAATGATGGAAAGGAGACCGCTTGCATGGAAACAACCGCAACAGCTCCAACTGATCGCGCACTTGCGATCAAAAAGAAGAAGGCGCTCGACGCAAGCTTCTTCAAGAAAGGCATCGCTATCGCGGCGCTCTCCAGCATAATGTACGCGCTGTACACTGCCTTCGTTACTGGTGGTCAGCTCTTTGGCGTCTGGGGCAATTGGTTTGGTGCGCTCGCATCTACCAGCCTGGTCGTCGTCTTCATCCTGCCTACGATTGCCTCGGGCATCAACGATACCCTGAGCGCCATCTGGGCCACGCTCGTTACCCTCAAGCAGGGCAAGATCGCCGACCTGGGTCGCTGCATCGCCTCCAAGCCCGGTCGCATCGTGATCCTTGCTGCCTTCATCGGCGGCCCCATTGCCTCTGCTGCCTACGTTATCGCGCTTTCTCAGGCCGGCACCCTTGCCGTGCCCATCGCGGCTCTAAACCCCGCAATCGGCGCAATCCTCTCTCGCATCCTCTACAAGCAGCCGCTTGGCCCCCGTGTTATCGCGGGTATCGTGATCTGCGTCATCGCAGGTGTCATGATCGGAAGCACCGGCCTCACCGGCGAGGCTGCACCGGGTATGGCACTTGGTCTGGGCCTGGCTCTTCTCGCCGCCCTGTGCTGGGGTATCGAAGGCTGCGTGGGCGGCTACGCCACCTGCATGATCGACTCGCAGATCGCCATCAATATCCGCCAGCTCGTCTCCGGCATCGGCAACCTGATCATCGTTCTGCCGATCCTCACCCTCGTGTGCGGTGGCACCCTTGCCCAGAGCTACACCTATGTTGCCCAGGCGCTCACCGACGGCCCCTCCGTCATCTTCTTCGCCGTCTCCGGCGCCGCCGCCTACCTCTCCTTCATGAGTTGGTACCGCGCCAACGCTATGTGCGGCACCGCCCTGGGTATGGCCATCAACGGTACCTACACCTTCACCGCTCCGCTTGCCACTTGGATCATCCTCGGCCTGGTCATGGGCTTTGACGGCTATGCGCTGGCTCCCATCGCCTGGGTCGCTGCCATCGTCAACCTTATCGGCATCTTCTTGATCGCCGTGAATCCGATGGACCTCCTGAAGAAGGACGGTGAGTAACGTGCTGCCTTTGAACTATGCCATGCTCAAGTACTTTACCTGCCATGACGAGGCTTGCGCCGACGACGTCATGGAGGCCCTCAAGGGCGAGTACTCCTCGTTTACCGCTTTTACCAAGCCCAAGATGCAGGAAGCCCTGATGACCGCCGAGAAGAACGGTCTGATCAGCGAGTCCCGCTTTGACCTGGACGGCGCGGGCGAGGTCCGTGTCTACTACAGCGCTGATCAAGAGCAATGCGACACCATCAATTCCTACATTAAATAGGAAAGGAGCTACCCCATGCGCTATACCGGCGAAGAGGCCATCGGCCTCATTGAGACCCTCGGCATGGTTCCGGCTCTGGAAGCCGCCGACAAGATGCTCAAGGCGGGCGACTGCGAGCTCGTGAGTTATGAAAACGTCGGCTCCACGCTCGTCACCGTCATCGTCAAGGGCGATGTCGCTGCATGCGAGGCCGCCGTCAAGGCAGGCGTCGAGGCCGCATCGGCCATCGGCAAGGTCACGGCGCACAACGTCATGAAGCGCCCCGTTCCGCCTATTGGCGATGTTGTTTCCGTCCACGACGTGGATTTTTAGGAGGTCCTGATGTCTGAAAGCAAAGGCAACGCATTCGGTGCCATCGAGACCTTTGGCCTCGTGTGGGTGCTCGAAGCTGGCGATGCCATGTGCAAGGCCGGCGATGTGAACCTGATAGGTTACGAGAACACCGCCTCCGGCTACATTTCGATTCTTGTCGAGGGCGATGTCTCGGCCGTCGAGGCAGCCGTTCACGCGGGCGTCGAGGCCGTCGAGGCCCTGGGTGCCGAGGTCTACAGCTCGGTTGTCATCCCGCGCCCGCATCCCGATCTGAAGAGGATCACCGATCGTTACCGTCTTGAGAACCTGCTTCCCTATTAAGGAGGTGTGCCATGTCCCTTGTTGACACCGATCTTCGCTCCGTTCAGGAGGCGCGTATCCTTTTGGAGCACGCCGAGGAGTCGAGGGAAGTCCTCGAGGGTCTGCCCGGCACGCTTGTCGACGGATTTTTGGAGGCTCTGCGCGAGTGCTTGCTTCCGCATACTGCCTCGTATGCTCAGCTTGCCGTAGACGAGAGCGACTACGGCAACGCTGAGGACGAACAGGCCCTCATCGAGTGGGTGCTCACCGAGCTTCTGGACGACGTGTACGCCCAGATGCCTACGCAGGAGCTCTACTCGCGCAGTGCCACGCATTCCGTCGAGGTGGGCATCTCTAAGGGTACGGTCGTCTCGCTTTTGCCCGACTGGCTGTGCATCCCCACGATGCTTTCGCAGCTTGTGTGTGCCGTTGCATCCAAGAGCCCGATTATCTTCTCGGCTCGTCAGCGTACACATGCCACCTGCAAGGCCGTTATCGAGGACGTGCGCCATCTTGCCGCCGAGTGCCACTATCCGCTCGACGCCCTCACGTATCTGGAGCTCTATGCCCCCGAGGGTGAAGAGTGGCTGGCGGCTCAGCCGACCGTTCGCGTGCTTATTGACTCGCGCGAGTGCGAGCACATCCACGTGGCCGATACCACGGGCAAGGATGTGTACTGCGCGTCGATTGGCAACAACCCGGTCTTTGTGGAGCAAACCGCCGATTTGGCCCTGTGCGCCGAGGAAGTTGTGTACGGCAAGTCGTTTTGCTACGGGATGCTGCCGGGCGCCGAGCAGTCGGTTGTGGTCGAGCAAGCCGTGGACGAGGCCTTTAAGACCGAGCTCAAGCACCGCGGCTGCTACTTCCTTTCCGACGAGGAGTGCCAGCGTCTTTACCGCGTGTGCTTTCGCGAGGACGGGCGCACCTACCGTGAGCTCATTGGTAAGTCGGCATGCGACCTGGCTCGTCGTGCAGACATCGCGGTGCCTGCCTCTACGCGCGTGCTCGTGGCCGAGAAGCCTTATGTCTCCGAGCGTAGCTTTTTCTCGCGCACTAAGTACGGCCCCGTGCTGTCTTACTACGTGGAGGAAAACTGGCGTGACGCCTGCGAGAAGTGCATCGAGCTGATCTTGAATAGCGGCTCGGGCAATGCGCTTTCGATTTTCTCGCGCGATGGCGAAGTTGTCCGTCAGTTTGTGCTCAAGAAGCCGGTGGGACGCATTCTTGTGAACGTGGGCACCGGCATGGGAGCTACCGGCTGCCATTCCACGTTGCCCAAGACCCTCACCGTTACCGGCTGGGAAAGCGCGACTACCTCGAATCTGGGCGTGACCTATCGCGACTTTATCCGCCGGCGCCAGGTTGGGTGCAGCCTCGAGTCTTCTGATCTTTCTCTTCTCGAGGATGCCGGTCTCAACCGGGTGCCGGATCGGAAGATCGTCGCACATATGACCGAACAGCAGCCGGCGGCCGACGTTGCCCCACAGGACAACGAATGGTTTGCCAGCCTGCTTAAAAACATGATCGATTAGAAGAAAAGGAGTACCGATGGATATTCAAGAGTTTGCCAAGCAACTGTCCGATGCTACCAAGGACATGAGCGAAGAGCAGCGCGCAAACGTCCGCGCGATGTTCAGCAAGGTCGCCGACCAGCTCGATCGTCCGCTGGATAGCACCGTCGCCCACACCGAGTGCACGGAGGTGCCCAACGGCCCCACCGAGCGCCATGTTCGCCTGAAGCAGAACTTCCTCAAGCAGGTGCCCTCCATCACCACCTTCCGTGCCCGCGCCGTCACCGAGTTCACCCGCAAAAACCCGGGCATGCCCAAGATCGAGCTGCGCGCCAAATGCTTCCGTTATTGCTGCGAGACCGCCCCGCTGATTATCCAGGACGACGAGCTTATCGTCGGCAACCCCACGGGTGCTCCGCGCGCCGGCGCCTTCTCGCCCGATATCGCCTGGCGTTGGCTGCGCGACGAGCTCGACACCATTGGCACGCGCGCTCAGGACCCCTTCTACATTTCCGAAGAGGACAAGAAGTACATGCGTGAGGAGCTCTTCCCGTTTTGGGAGGGCAAGTCGCTCGACGAGGTCTGCGAGGATCAGTACCGTGAGTGCGGCGGCTGGGAGCTCTCCGGTGAGTCCTTTGTTTCCGACTGCTCCTATCACCAGGTGAACGGCGGCGGCGACTCCAACCCCGGCTACGACGTCATCCTGATGAAGAAGGGCATGCAGGACATTCAGGACGAGGCTCGCGAGCACCTCAAGCACCTTGACTACGCAAACCCCGAGGACCTGGACAAGATCTACTTCTACAAGTCCGTCATCGACACCACCGAGGGCGTTATGATCTACGCTCGTCGCCTGTCCGACTTCGCTTGCCAGAAGGCCCAGGAGTGCAGCGATCCCAAGCGTCGCGCCGAGCTCCTGCAGATCTGCGAGAACCTCAAGAACGTGCCTGCTCACAAGCCGCGCACCTTCTGGGAGGCCGTGCAGTCCGTATGGGTTGTCGAGAGCCTGCTGCCGGTCGAGGAGAACCAGACCGGTATGTCCATCGGTCGCGTTGACCAGTATATGTATCCCTTCTACAAGGCCGACAAAGAGACTGGCCGCCTGACCGACTACCAGGCCTTTGATATCGCCGGCTGCATGCTCATCAAGATGAGCGAGATGATGTGGGCTACTTCCGAGGACGCTTCCAAGTTCTTCGCCGGCTATCAGCCGTTCGTCAACATGACGCTCGGCGGCGTGACCCGCTCCGGAGCCGACGCTACCAACGACCTCACCTACCTGCTGATGGACGCCGTTCGTCACGTCAAGATCTATCAGCCTTCCCTGGCTTGCCGTATTCACAACAAGAGCCCCGAGAAGTACCTGCGCAAGATTGTCGACGTTGTTCGCTCCGGTATGGGCTTCCCCGCTTGCCACTTTGACGACACGCACATCAAGATGATGCTTGCCAAGGGCGTTTCTGTTGAGGACGCGCGCGACTACTGCATGATGGGTTGCGTCGAGCCGCAGAAGTCCGGCCGCCTGTATCAGTGGACCTCCACCTCCTACACCCAGTGGCCCATCGCCATCGAGCTCACGCTCAACCACGGCGTGCCCCTGTGGTATGGCAAGCAGGTTACCCCTGACCTAGGCGACCTCGACCAGTACCACACCTTTGAGGAGTTCGAGGCTGCGGTCAAGAGCACCATCTACTACATCACCAAGTGGACGAGCGTCATGACGGTGATCTCGCAGCGCGTGCATCGCGACATGGCTCCTAAGCCCCTCATGTCTATCATGTTCGAGGGCTGCATGGAGTCCGGCAAGGACGTCTCTGCCGGCGGCGCCATGTACAACTTTGGACCCGGCGTTGTGTGGAGCGGTCTTGCTACCTATGCCGACTCCATGGCCGCTATCAAGAAGCTCGTCTTTGACGACCACAAGTACACGCTGTGCGAGCTCAACGAGGGCCTCAAGGCCGATTTCGAGGGCTATGAGAGGATGCGTCAGGACTGCCTGGACGCCCCCAAGTACGGTAATGACGACGACTATGCCGATCACTTCGTGGCGGACATCGTCTACTTCACCGAGCATATCCACAGTCAGTTCAAGACCCTGTACTCGCGCCTGTCTCACGGCACGCTGTCCATCTCCAACAACACCCCGTTTGGCCAGATGACCGGCGCTTCTGCCAACGGCCGCAAGGCCTGGACGCCGCTGTCCGACGGCATCAGCCCCACCCAGGGTGCCGACCACAATGGCCCCACCGCCATCATCAAGTCGGTCTCCAAGATGAGCAACGACAGCATGAACATCGGCATGGTGCACAACTTCAAGCTCATGGCCGGCCTGCTGGATACCCCCGAGGGCGAAAACGGCCTGGTCACGCTTCTGCGCACGGCCTGCATGTACGGTAACGGCGAGATGCAGTTCAACTACCTGGATAACCAGACACTGCTCGACGCCCAGGCTCACCCCGAGGAGCATCGCGACCTTGTGGTTCGCGTCGCCGGCTACAGTGCGTTCTTCGTCGAGCTGTGCAAGGACGTTCAGGACGAGATCATCAGCCGCACGATGCTGACCAAGCTCTAAGCACGTAACCACTCAAGCCCAAATGGGCGCAACCCCAACAGAAAGGAGGACGCACATGAGCGAGCAGCTGGAAGAGAGCCTCGAGCGCCGCGCGCGCATCTTCAATACGCAGAAGTACAACATGTACGACGGCCCGGGCATTCGCTCCATCGCGTTCTTCAAGGGATGCCCTCTGCGCTGCAAGTGGTGCTCCAATCCCGAGAGTCAGCATCGTGGTTTTGAGGTCATGTTCAAGCAGACTGCTTGCGTGAACTGCGGGACGTGCGTCGAGGCGTGTCCCGCAGGGGTTCACCAGCTCGTCAATGGCGAGCATGTGGTGGACCGCACCAAGCAGTGCCTGGGCTGCGGCGCCTGTGAGAGGGTCTGCCTGCAAAAGGCGCTTTCCATCATGGGCGAGGATCGCAAGATCTGCGACCTGGTTTCGTTTATGGACCAGGATGCGGACTTCTACCGTATGTCCGGCGGCGGCGTGACCCTGGGTGGCGGTGAGGTCTTGGCACAGCCCGAGGCCGCCCGCGCCCTGCTTGCGGCCTGCAAGGACCGCGGCTACCACACGGCGATCGAGACATGCGGCTACACCAAGACTGAGACGATTCTTGATATCGCGCGCTACGTTGACTTGTTCTTGTTCGACATCAAACAGATGGACCCGGTCAAGCACAAGCAGTGGACCGGCGTGAACAACGAGCAGATTCTCGCCAACATCCGTGCCCTGCTGGAAAACGGCTTTAACGTGCGCGTGCGCATGCCGCTGCTTCACGGGGTGAACGATGACAAGGCCGAGATAGACGCCATGATCGAGTTCTTCACGCCGTATCGCTACCAGAAGAACTTCGACGGCGTGGACCTGCTCCCGTACCACAAGCTGGGCGCGGGCAAGTACGCGCAGCTCGGTCGCGACTACGAGATCGAAGGCGACCCGTCGCTTTCCGAGGACGACCTAAACCGCATCGAGGGCTGGATCTCCGAGGCGGACTTCAAGGTCAGCCTCGTTCGGCACTAGGGGTGGGGCATGGAGCATCTTCAGCGCATCATCCAAGAGTCGGTCGACGGTAAGGAAGTCGTGTTGGCGCACGTCATCGCGTCTCCCGCGCCGGATATCTACGACCGCATCGGCGTGCCGCATGGCCAATCCATCGGCATCCTCACGCTGTCGCCGGAGGAGACCTCCATTATCGCGGCCGATATCGCCGCGAAGGCGGCTCCGGTGAGCATCGGGTTTCTCGATCGCTTTACCGGTGCTGTGGTGGTCTTGGGCGACGTGCAAAGCGTCGAGACGTCGATGCAGGAGGTCGTTCGCGTTCTTCATGACGGCCTGGGATTTCGTGCCCATGAGGTCACGAGGTCGTGATGGGAGATCGCCTTATGATCATCGGCTTGCCCGGCTCGGGTAAGTCGACGATCTCCGATCTGGTGGAGGGGGAGACCTCCGACCATCAGCATCGGGAAGATTGCTTGTATCGTTCGCGCAGCTTCGAGGTTCCGGGGAGCTATATCGAGAACCACTGGATGCACAGCATCGTGATCATGTTGTCGCAAAACCAGGCTTCTGGGGTGCTCCTTTTGATCGACGGGGCGAGCGGCGAGACGCTCTACTCGAGCGGTTTTGCCCGTGCGTTCAACGAGCCCTGCCTGGGCGTGCTTACCAAGTGCGACCTGCTGAGCGAAGAGGAACGCGAGCAAGGGCTGGCCAGGCTCGTGGATGCCGGCGTCGATATGGCATTTTGCCTTTCGACAACAACCGGCGAGGGCGTGAACGAATTATTGGACTGGGTGCGAAACGTCGCACCCAACGAGTGACCGATAACCAGAAAGGAGGAGACACCTATGTTCTATGTAACCGAAAACGAGCTGCGCGGCGCGTACAACCGGGAACATTTTTCCAGCTATACGCTGCCCGAGGACGCCAAGCTCACCCCGAGCGCCCGTCAGTTCCTCATCGATTTTCACATCGACTTTAACGAGGGCTACGGGGCTGCTTGCGGCAATGCAGACACCTCTGCGCACGATTCTGCCGCCGCTGCGGCCCGCGCCGAGGATGCCCTGGCATCGTTTTACGACGATATCGCCGTTTTGGGCGCCCGGCTGCGCATGCTGGGTCGCAACGCCCTGGGAATCGAGAACGATATCGCCCATGTGTGCGACACGTTGGGAACCCTGTGGCAAAACCACACCGACCTGGGCGGTCTCCTTTCCGAATGCGAAGCCGCAGGCGAGGCTTTGGCAGTGCCCGTGCTCCCGCCGCTTTCCGCGGCAGTGCACCCGCTCTATTACGAGATGGCGCTGCTCGAAGCCGAGCTCGCGCGCACGCAGCGCTTTTGGGCGCAGGCTGCGGGCGAGATGACGGCCGAGGGCCATGCCAGCGTAGACGCGTGGGCGCAAAGCGTGACTCGCTGCCGTGCATGCCTGGCTACGTGTTTGGAAAAGGTCGCAGGGGAGGCGCGCCATGGTTGATTTCGAGGCTGCCAACGCTCGCCTTCAAGATTTGCTCGATCGTGTGGGCAGCCCGCGCCCGGTAAGCGCCGACGAGCCCTTGTACTGCGGTCTCGACGTGGGCACCGCATTTATCGTGCTCGCTGTGGTTGACGCCGCGGGTGAGCCTGTGGCCTGCGCGTATCGCTTTGCCAGTGTGGTCAAGGACGGCATGGTCGTCGACTACATGGGCGCGGTCGATATCGCGCGCGAGCTCAAGGAAGAGCTCGAGCAACAGCTTGGGCGCGAGCTTGAGCCCTGTGCCGTGGCCCTTCCTCCGGGGACCGAGGGTCTCGACGGCGGCGTTGTCAAAAACGTCGCCGAGGGAGCGGGGCTCGACGTGGTTGCCGTCTTTGACGAGCCCACGGCCGCAAATCTGCTCATCGGTGCGCGCGATGGCGCCGTGGTGGATATCGGCGGTGGCACCACCGGCATCTCCGTCATTCAGAACGGCCGCGTGGTGGAGTGCATCGACGAGTCTACGGGCGGAACGCATTTCTCCCTTGTGCTGGCCGGTGCTCGCGGCATGAGCTTTGACGAAGCCGAGCTCTACAAACGCGACCCTGCTCATCACCGTGAGATTTTCCCCGTCGTCAAGCCCACGATCGACAAGGTGGCAAGCATTATCGCCCGTGCCATCGATGGCTATGACGTACCGGAGATTGTTCTGGTGGGCGGTACGGCCGAGCTCACGGGCATCGAGGCTCCGGTTGAGATGGCGCTGGGTATCCCGGTGCACAAGCCCAACCACCCCATGTTCGTGACGCCGCTGGGCATTGCCTTGGGATGCCAGGCTGCTGCCGCAGGTGACCTCGATGCTTGATATCAAGGTCATCAAGGCGCCTGCTCCCGGCACGATGGCGATCTTGCGCCAGCGTTCGGGCAATCGTTGGAACGAGGAGTTCCTGCCGGCGGCCGTGGGCCTTGTGCAGGGAAAGCTCATTGACATGGTTGTTGCGAGCGACATCGCCGAGAAGACGGCGGGCGTCGAGGTCACGGATATTCGCGGGAGCTGCCCGCAAAACATGATTCTTCTGGCCATCGCCGGAGACACGGCGGAGGTCATGGAGTGCTTGGAACGCATCAAGGAAGGAGGGGACGGCGCCAATGCTCATCTGTAAGCTCATCGATTCCATTTGGGCGACCCGTAAGTACGAGGAGCTCGACGGCATGAAGTTGATGCGCGTCGAGGTCATCGACGGCCCGGAATCCGGACGTCGCCTGGTGTGCGTCGACACCATCAGCGCGGGCACCGGAGACCGTGTGCTTGTGGCTACGGGTTCGGCTGCCTACCACTTCATGCGCGAGACCTTTGGTAAGAACGCACCCGTGGATGCGGCCATTGTAGGAATTATCGACGAAGACGTGAGTCTGTAGGAAAGGAGGAAGAGATGAAACGACTGATCAGTGCGGCCGACGTGAAGGCGGCGGCTGAGCATGGTGGCGTGCTGGCGATTGATGACAACACCATCGTGACCCCGCAGGCCAAAGACGAAGCTGCTGAGTTGGGCGTCGAGCTGGTCTTTGGTGCCGCGCCCGCAGCGACGCAGCACAAGACGGCTGAGCCTGCACCCGAGCATCACGAGGCACCTGTTGCCCGCAAGCCCGAGCATCACGAGGGGCACGAGGCCGCTATGAGTGCCGAGGAGATCGAGCGTCTTATTCGCGGTGCTCTGGACACCGGCATTTGGAGCGAGCAGCAGGTTGAGGATCTTCTTGGGCATGCCGCCCCGTTGACGGTGAGTGTTGGCGTGTCCGGTCGTCATGTCCATCTGTCCCAGGAGGACCTTGAGTCTCTGTTTGGAGCCGGCTACGAGCTCACTCCCATCAAAGAGCTCTCCCAGCCCGGACAATTTGCCGCCAAAGAGACAGTGACGCTCGTGGGCCCCAAGGGTGTTATCGAGCGCGTGCGCGTGCTTGGTCCCGTGCGCCCGTCCACTCAGGTTGAGGTGCTGCGCGGCGATACGTTCAAGCTGGGCGTTCCTGCTTGCGTGCGCATGAGCGGCAAGCTTGAGGGCACGCCGGGCATCACGCTCGCTGGCCCCCATGGCACCGTTGCCCTGTCCCAAGGCGTCATCGTTGCTGCGCGTCATATTCATATGACGTGCGATGAGGCCGCCAAGCGCGGGCTTCATGACGGCCAGGTCGTGTCGATTGCTTTTGGTGGCGAGCGCGGCGGACGTCTTGACAACGTGGTCGTGCGTGCCAACAACACGAGCGCCCTCGATTGTCATATCGACACCGAAGAGGCAAATGCCTTCGGTATTAAAAACGGTTCTGTTGTAGAGATCATCAAGTAGATCTCTGCGAAATAGGAGGTAACAAAAATGGCAAACACTACCCAGGCCCTCGGCATGATCGAGACCCGTGGACTGATCGGCTCCGTCGAGGCCGCCGACGCCATGGTCAAGGCCGCAAACGTCACCCT
>CEAZ01025504.1_pt1 | contig 88531 bp, 67 predicted proteins | sample 557361 | NCBI WGS metagenome assembly CEAZ01 (sample SAMEA3182074, study PRJEB8094) | gut metagenome | biome: human; feature: gut; material: Stool; isolation source: human stools | place: Canada | collected 2012-02-22 | reverse complement strand
GGGGCCGGCCGGTCCGGCCCTCAAGGTATCGGGTTCCCACATTCATCCGCACATGTGCGGATGAATGTGGGAGGTGTTCGGATAAAGTTGATAATCAAGGTGCTTCTCCCTTCTTGCTCGCCGGGTGCCTGTCTGGGCTTCGAAGTGATTCGCCATCTAGCGTGAAACGAAGTTGTGAGGCGTTGGAACAATGTTCTGTTGTTTCATCGTTTTCGTGCCGTTGTTTCACGGCTCATAAGATAGCAGCTCAAGATGAGATTGCGCCGGGGAAGCACCGATTTACCGCGAACGGTAGGAAATCAGCGGTGAAACGCTATTTCACCGCTTATGAAACATTTTGCTTTATTTTCACCTCTCTTGACCTAAGATACAAAGCAAACTAGGGCCAAGGAGTAACCATGGATAAGACAGGGGATGTGCTCAGCCACATCTGCGCAGTCATGAGCAGCCTATCCCCCTCGGAGAAGGCAATCGCAACGTATGTGCTCGACCACCCGTCGGACGTCGCAACGATGACCGTCCGCGAACTCGCCGCAGAAACCGGTACGTCACCGGCGTCTGTTTCGAGGTTCGCAAGGACGCTTGACTACCGAACCTATTCGGACATGCGTCTGGCGCTCGGCATATCCATCAACAGGGCCTCCGGCGAGGAAAAGGCCACGGGCGGCAAGGTTACTCTGGACGACGTCGAGGGCTCCATTAAGTACGTCCTGTCTCACAAGGTCAAGGAGCTCTCCCAAACCGCCTCGCTCATTGACTCCGATGACTTTTCGGCAGTCGTCAATCTGCTCCACAACGCCAACCTCGTCCTGATTGCGGGCGTCGGCAACTCGATTAGCATGGGCGTAAACGCGGCGTTCAAGCTCTCACAGGTTGGAGTCAGGGCGTTTTGCCCCAGCACCACCGATGCCATGGTCTCCGCCGCAACCAGCCTCAAGGAGAATGACATCCTGCTCGTCATTTCGACGTCCGGATACTCGAAGCGCCTCGTCAACATATTCGACTCTGCCGAGGATTCGAACACCCCCATCATCATGATCACAGACAACCCGGATACGCCGCTCGCGAAGCGTGCCACGTATATCATCCGAGCCATCTCGCGAGATCAGGCCATCACCGGAACCGAGGTCGCCTTCTCGCACAGCTCGATCAACTTCGTCATCGAGCTGCTGTTCCTCTTCCTGACCTCTTGCTGGGATGACCCGGTAGAGCTTAACAGGATCATCTCGAAGAATCTCTTGGGAGACAGGCAATACAGCTAGGACGACGCACACCGGCACACCGACGCCCAGACCGAAACGGGAGGACCCCTTGATAAAGCTCATCCTCGCAGACATGGACGGGACCCTGCTGCCGTTTGGCTCAAGGGTCGTATCGGAGCGCACGCACAGCGCAATTCTTTCGGCGCTTGATGCGGGCATCGCGTTCGGCCCCGCAAGCGGCCGCGACTACGCCGACCTGGCCGATGCCTTTGACGGCGACGCGCGCTGTTTCTCGACCGGCATCATGGCCAACGGAAAGAAGGTCTTCTCCAGCGGCGAACTCGTATTCAAAAAGACGCTCTCGACGGAGGCCCTCGTCAAGCTCGATAGCGCCGTACGCCCCTACGCGGGGACGTCACTCTGGCTAGTCGCCGATGTCGATGAGACAGGCATGCGCTGCGAGCAGTTCCTCTGCGCCGTCGAGCCTGGCGACGAATTCGCCCTAGAAATCGTTAAGGACTCCGGAAGAGACATGGCGCTCGGAGACGTGCCCACGAACCGTGACGTCATCACCGCCGGCATCTTCGTCAACGTCAGCTCCGCCCCGACGGAAGTCGTTCGGAGTCGATGCAAGGAAGCCTGCCCAGAGCTTGATTTCCCCTCGCCCGTCCCATTCTTCCTCGATGTTGTTCCAGCTGGCTGGAGCAAGGTAAACGGACTCGACGCGCTTCTCGGCAGCCTTGGGGTCACGCTGGACGAGGTCGCTTTTATCGGAGACTCGGAAAACGACGTGACGCTCCTCGAAAAGGTGCCGAACTCCTACGCAGTCGCGGGCGCGATGCCAGAGGCGAAGGCCGCGGCCCATCACCTGATCGGGGACGCAGCCGAGGACTCCGTCGCGAAGCTCATCGAACAGATTGTCCAGCAGCGAGGCTAGGGTTCCGCCAGCGTGGCATTCGCCGCGCGCCTCGTCATCCGTTCGTGGCGCGCTACCTCGTGACGATCCAGAGCGTGGCCATCGTCGCGACGCCGATGCCTACGATGAGCGCGACCCACAGGACGCGGACCACGAGGTTCATGTCGCCCGCCACCGCCATGTCGTTCGCGTGCCAGAACCAGCTCTCGTTTGCCTTGCGCATGATGCCCTCCCTTAGCCTCGATTACGCCATCTATGGTCGAGCAATCGCAGGTCACGTGCCATGGATTTGCCCTACGCCCAGCTTTCAGTTCTGTAAGGCGGCGGGAGCCTGTGCGAGGCCCCGAGTCCTGAGGCTGTTGCAATGAAAATGGAAATCAAGGAGCACGCATCAATCATATGGGTTCCTTTCGAGGGCGATGGCAAACGAAGCATCCATCATATAATGGAGCGACGCAACCAGAGAGGTCACCCATGGAATTTTATGCAAGCTGCCCCGAGGGCTTTGAATCCGCACTCGCCGACGAGCTCAAGCGGCTCGGGCTTTCGCATGTCCGCCGCCTGAAGGGCCGCGCCACGTTTGAGGGCGAGCTCGAAGAAGCTTATCGCGCTTGCCTGTGGTCGCGCCTCGCCAGCCGAGTGTTTGTGGTGCTCGGGCGCTTTGAGGCACAGGATGCCGACGAGCTGTACGACAGCGTTTACGACATCGCCTGGGAGAACATCGTCCGCCCAGGCGCCACCATCGCCATCACCGCCCGCGGCGTGACTGAACAGCTGCGCAACACGCGTTTCTCGGCCCTGCGCGCCAAGGACGCGCTGTGCGACCGCCTGGCCGAGACCACGGGCCGTCGCGCCGATGTCGACGCCGCCGACCCCGACGTTCACCTGCTGCTTTCGCTGCGTCAGCGCCGCGCGAGCATGAGCCTGGATCTTTCGGGCGACCCGCTGTTCAAGCGCCTGCCGCCCGCCGCGACCCGCGCCGGCGAGGGCACGCACGTGCTGCGCCCCGACTACGCCGCGCTGGTGTTGGCGCAGATCGGCTGGACCGCACTGTGCGAGCGCGAGCTGACGGCCGATGACTACGAGAACGAGGCTCTGCCCACGTTGATCGACGCCTCGTGCGCCGGCGGCGGCCTGCTGCTGGAGGCAGTGAATATTCTGACCGACCGCGCTCCGGGCGCCGCCCGCGAGCGCTGGGGCTTTGAGGGCTGGCAGCTGCATGATGCCGACCTGTGGGAGCGGCTGCGTGCCGAGGCGCGCGAGCGCGAGACGGAAGCACGCGAGCGCCAGGCGCGCATCGTTGCCGTAGATGTTGACCCCGCCGCACGCAAGACCGCTGAGCGCATGGTTAAGTGTGCCGGCTACAAGCGCTTTGTCGATTTTTGCGCCGCCAAGTCCGCCACCGTACTGGACCACGCGGGCGCCGTCGCCGGTGCCGCCGTGGTCGCGGATACGACCGAGACCCCGCTTTCGCTCATGCACGACGCCATGACGCTGGTCGGCGAGCTGCACCGCGCGCCCGAGCTTACCGCCGCACCGGTCGCCGCGCTCACCCGCGACGGACTTATGGAGCGCGCGCTCCATGCCGAGCCCGCGCGCTCCATCGCCGTCATGCCCAATAACGAGGAGGCGACCGTCGAAGTCTGGCCTTCGCTCGACCACGCCGCCGCGGCATTTGAGGCTGCGACCAACGCAGATGCCGAGGAGCAGACCGCAAATGCCCAAGACGAAGCCGCCGACGCCCCCATGCCCGAGCCCGCCGCCACGCTCGACCTAGGCGACGGCAAGCCGCTGCCCGTGCTCATCCCCGAGTCGGAGCAGTTCGCCAACCGCCTGCGCAAGAACGCCCGCCTGCGTCGCAAGTGGGCGAAGCGCGAGGGAGTGAGCTGCTACCGCGTCTACGATGCCGACCTGCCCGACTACTCCGCCGCCATCGATCTGTACGAGGGTTGCCCGCAGACGCCGGGCCGCTGGCTCGTCATCGCCGAATACGCCGCGCCCAAGACCATCGACCCCGCGCTGGCCCAGGCCCGCATGCTCGACATCTTGGCCATCGCGCCGCGCATCCTGGATGTTCCGGCCGAGCACGTGCACGCCAAGGCCCGCATGCGTTCGCGCGGCGGCTCGCAGTACGGCAAGCAGGGCGCTGGCAAGGGCGGCTCGGGAGAGCGCGCCAACATCGCGCGCCGTCGCCTCCCGCTTATCGAAGAGGGCGGCCTTACCTTTGCCGTCAACTTTGACGACTACCTGGATGTAGGCATCTTCCTGGACCACCGCGTCACCCGCAACCTGGTGCGCGAGCACGCCAAGCAGGCGCGCCGCTTCCTCAACCTGTTCGCCTACACCGGCACCGCCACCTGCTATGCGGCAGACGGAGGCGTCGAGGAGACCGTAACGGTCGACCTTTCCAACACCTACCTGGACTGGGCCGAGCGCAACATGCGCCAGAACGGCTTTGTGGGTCCGCAGCATCACTTTGTGCGCGACGACGTGCTCGCCTGGATTCGCGACCAGCGCCAGACGCGCAACCGCTGGGACCTGATCTTTGTCGACCCGCCCACGTTTTCGAACTCGTCCAAGATGGGCCGCCGTACCTGGGATGTCCAGCGCGACCATGTTGAGCTTTTGGCCGGCGTATCGCGCCTGCTCGCACAGGGCGGGCACGCCATCTTTAGCTGCAACCTGCGCGGCTTCCGCCCCGAGGCGCGCAAGCTCGCACGCGCGGGCGTCGTGCTACAGGACATAACGGCGCAGACCATCCCCGAGGATTTCGCGCGCAACCAGAAAGTGCACCACTGCTATATCGTGCGCCGTCTGCCCATCGAGGACGCCATGGCCGAAGTCGGCTTTAGCGCCGAGGAAATTGCCGAGCGCGTCGAGGAGCTGCACAACCCCGCGGCTCGCAAGCCTCGCGCAACGGCACCCACGCACGCGCAGACCGGCAACGGCAAGTCCAACTTTACCGGCAAGCCCTCCCCCGCCGGCAAACCCAAAAAGAAGAAGTTCTACGCCAGCAAACCCAAGGGCAGATAACAAAGTTGCGGTGGAATACGGACTGTTTTGCCTGGAATTAGGCAGATTTGGACCGTATTTCACCGCAACTCATATTGGGATGGTGGTTGGCGATCTACCCTTGGGTAACCAATCGGTAGCCGATGCCCACGTGCGTTTGGATATAGCGCGGATGCGCGGGGTCGGACTCGATCTTCTTACGCAACGTGCCCATAAAGACACGCAGGCTCGCCAGATCGCTCTTAGTTGCCGTGCCCCAAATCTCGTGCAAGATAAACTGGTGCGTGAGCACCTTATCGGCGTTATGGCCCAACAGGCACAGCAACTTGTACTCGATCGGCGTCAGGTGCAACTCCTCGCCATCCATCGTGGCGATGCCGGCATCAAAATCGATATGCAGCTCACCGGTATCGAACGAGCCCTCGGACGCACCCATGCCAATCTGCGCATACGAGAGGCGCCTGAGCGTCGTGCGAATACGCGCGAGCAGCTCCTCGACCGAAAACGGCTTGGTCAGATAGTCGTCGGCGCCGGCATCGAGCGCGCGAATCTTGTCCGCGTCCTCGCTGCGCGCCGAGACCACGATGATCGGCATGCCCGACCATGCGCGCACCGACTCCACCACCTTGACGCCGTCCATATCGGGCAGACCAAGATCGAGCAGCACAATGCTCGGTGCCTGCGATGAGGCGGCGGCGATGGCGGCGTGGGCGGTCTCCACAGCCATATGGCGCAAGCCGTGCGCCTCGAGCGCGGCAACGATAAGATTGCGGACGGCGGGGTCGTCCTCAACGACCAAGATGAGCGGTTTTACGGCAGAGTTCGGCACAGCGCTACTCCTTATCAAACGAAACGTCGGCGGCGGGAAGCTCAATCGTAAAGACCGAACCGTGCGGGTCCGCCGCGGCAACCTCTATGCTACCGCCATGTGCCAGCGCAATGGAGCGGCAGAGCGAAAGACCCAGGCCCACGCTGCGGTGGCTGTCGGCAAGACCGTGGTTGGCGGTGTAGAACGACTCAAAGATGCGCTCGCGATCCTCGGGCGCAATGCCCGGGCCATCATCGGCCACCGAGCACGCCACGCATCCATCGTCGACGCCAATCGAAATCACGATATGCGAGCCTGCGGGCGTATAGGTGATGGCGTTATTCACCAGGTTCACCACCAGCTGCACCATCAGACGCGCATCGACATTGACCAGCGCCGGCTCATCGCACGCCACCACTTTAAGGTCGTGCTCGCGCACGGCCGGGTTCACATGGCGCAGCGCCTCCTCGACGATATCGTCCATGAGCTCGAGCGTAGTCGAAAGATGCATGCCGCCGCCTTCGAGTTTGGTGATGGCGAGCAGGTTCTCGACGGTGGCGTTGAGCCATTGCGCATCAGAGCGAATGGACAGCAGCATGCTGCGGCGCGTCTGGGCATCGAGCACCGCGGTGCCGGTCGAGCCCTGGTCGAGCAGCACATCGGCGTTACCCGAGATACTGGTGAGCGACGTGCGCAGATCATGCGAGATGGAGCGCAGCAGGTTGGCGCGCAGCTGCTCGTTCTTGGCGAGCACCGCCGCCTCCTCGCGGGCCTCCATGGCGCGGGCGCGATCGAGTGCCAGCTCGCCTTCGCTCACGATAGCATCGGCAAGTGTCCGCTCCTCGGAGGACAGAGCATCGGGGTCGGCGACAATAGCGAGCACCCCCACCACCGAGGCGGGATCGCCCGCGCGTACCATGGTGTCGCCCGAGCGCACCGTCAGGTAGATGCCGTAGAACGCCGAGCCACCAAAGGTGGCGTCGAGCGGTGTTCCCACGTAGACCGAAGCCGAGAGCAGCGGCGGCATCTGGGGTGCCAGCTGATGCAGCGACGCGGCATCGCCCACGGCCGTATACGTCGCGCGCGGCAGCAGGTCATCGCCCTCGGCGTCGGCGCTGTACCACACGACCGGACAGCCCGAAAGACGCGCCAGCTGCGTGGCCACGGCATGCACAATCTGCTGCTCGTCGGCGCAGCGCTGCAACATGCGATTGGTCTCGAGCACCATCTGCGTGCGGCGATCGCTTGCCGCGGCCTGCGCCAGGGCGCGGCGCAGGGCCAGAGCGATCGAGCTTGACACGATCGAGACCGCGAACATGATGAAGAACATGCCCGGATGGATGTGGTCGATAAGCGTTAAGGAGTAACGCGGCTCGATAAACAAAAAGTTGTAGAGCGAAACGGCGGCGGCAGAGCTCAGCAGACAGTACAGGCGGCTCCAGGTAAAAAATGCGCACAGCTGCACCACAAGCACATACACAATCATGATGCTCGGGGCAAGACCGGGGCGGTCGAGCACCGCGCCGACAACCGTCGCGGCCGCGAGCAACCCCGCCACCACGCAGGTGTCGTACAGAGGGCCGCGCCGCGTCTGCGTCGAGCGCCTCCACCAAAAACTGTCGGCAAGATCGCCATCCGAGCGAACATCCATCGACGCCGCGCCCTCCCTCAAAAACAAAAACCACCACGAAGGAGACAGGCACCTTTGTGGTGGTTTTCCCTCGTGGTGGTTCCTAGTGTAAAGCCTTTACAACCTGCGGTCGCTAGACAAACAGCACGTGCGCGAGCAGGGCACATACGCACGCCGCGGCAAATACCAACGCCACAACTGAGATCACGCGATCGGCAATATCCATGTTGGCTCGGTTCGTAAAGAACTGGTCCTCGGCGGCGTCGATACCCGCCTCGCGCACATCAAGTGTCCTTGCATCCATGTTTACCTCCCCGGCTTTCATTTCATCCATCGATGATCAACTCCGTGTAGCCCGCTGGCGACTACGGGCGCTCGTTGGGAGCCAGGCGCTGCATCTTGTTCACGGCCTTGAACTTGGTGAACAGCGGCACGTACTCAAAGCTCACGTTGGAGTTCTCCAGGCCGTACCAACGCGCGGGCGTGCCGGCAGCGCGGCGGATGATGTACTTGAGCGTAATGGCCGTGCGCTCGCTGGGCTCCACGTCGCTCTCGGGCGCCAGCAGCTTGCGGATCATGACGAACTTGAACGTACCGATGTTGCCCGGGTCCTTGTAGACCGAGTAGTCGTGCTTTTGCGGCGGCAGCTCACCGGTGGCGGCAAGGTCCTGAACGACCTGACGCAGGTAAGCATTGACGCGCTGGTTGACCTTATAGCCCAGGTACAGATGCACGCGGAAGACGTAGTCGGTATCGAACGTCTCGACCGAATAGGCAAACGTATACGGCTCGTCCATGGTCTCGACGTTCACGAACCACCAGGCGCGAGCGCGCTTGGGGTGCTTGTCCAAGATCGAGTAGACGATATCGCGGTCGATATAGTCGGTGTTAGTGTCCTTGGTCAGGTACACGATGTTGTCACTCAGGCGCTCGTAACGGTCATCGTCGCGCAGGCGCTTGAGCTGCGGCAGGTAGCTGCGCAGCGGCAGCAGTGTAAACTGGCGCTGCTCGACCGCCGTGCCGTTGTACCAGCACACCATGATGCTCATGATGAGCGCGGCCATAAGGATGGTGAAGTAGCCACCATGGAAGAACTTGGTGAGCGAGCTCACAAAGAAGAAGCCCTCGAGCATGAGAAAGAAGGCGACGAAGATCCACGGCGCAACCTTAAGCTTGCGCTCCACGTGCAGATAGAAGAAGAGCAGCAGCGTCGTGCACATCATGGTGAGCGTAATGGCCAGGCCGTATGCGGCCTCCATGTGCGCCGAGTTCTGGAACAGCAGCACCACGATGACGCAGCCCACGAGCATGACGTTGTTGACCATGGGGATGTAGAGCTGGCCCTTGGTCTCGGCAGGATAGAAGACCTGCATGTGAGGCATGAGGTCCAGGCGGCTGGCCTCGGATACCAGCGAGAAGGCGCCGGTGATGAGCGCCTGCGAGGCAATGATGGCCGCAACGGTGGAAAGGCCGACGGCAAAGGGACGCAGGCCCGGGGCGAGCATCTGATAGAAGGGGTTGAGGTCGGCGATACCCATGAGCTCCGGGTTGCCGGCGTTGCTGATGAGCCACGCGCCCTGGCCCATGTAGGACAGCAGCAGGCAGCACTTAACGAACGGCCAGGTAGCGTAGATATTGCCGCGCCCCACATGGCCCATGTCGGAGTAGAGCGCCTCGGCACCGGTGGTGGCGAGGAAGCAGCTGCCCAAGATCATGATGCCCGCATGGTTGTTGGGGCTCAGCAGAAAGCCGATGCCACGCAGCGGATTGAGGCACAGCAGCACCGTGGGATGCTGAAGGACAAAGAACAGGCCCGTACCGCCCAGGAACAAAAACCACAGCGTCATGATGGGACCAAAGGCGCGGCCGATCTTGGCCGTGCCGATGCGCTGCACCAAGAAGAGTACGATGATGATGGCGAGCGTGATGGCGACAACGCGGCCCTGGTCGTCACCGAGCACGGCATGAACCGCCGGGATGGTGCGTAGGCCCTCGATAGCCGTAGTCACGGTAACGGCAGGTGTGAGGATGCCATCGGCGAGCAGCGCGGCACCGCCCAGCATAGCGGGGATGATGAGCCACTTGCCACAACGCTTGACCAGGCTGTACAGGGCAAAGATGCCGCCTTCACCGTGGTTGTCGGCGCGAAGCGAGATCAGCACGTACTTGACAGTCGTCAGCAGCGTGACCGTCCACACGACAAGGGAGAGCGCGCCGAGCACGAACTCCTCCGTGACGCTTCCGATGCCGCCGTTGCCGGCGACGAGCGCCTTGGTTACATACATGGGGCTGGTGCCGATATCGCCATACACCACGCCCAGCGTGACGAGCATCGCCGAGATGCTCACAGGAATCGCAGCGTGCGAAGCTGCCTCCTTGGCCTTTTGTTCCATAAGCCGGTTTCCTCCCAACTTTAACGTTCGAGGGGATTATAGGTAATCGGCCCATGTTTGAATGGCACCGTTTTCCCAGCTAGACAAACATTTATACGGCCTTTAGGTCACCGCGGTGATATGGGGTGTGACAAAGGGACTGTCCCTTTGTCACACCCGTCATTTTCCAAGCCAGTTTTTGAACCACCACTCCATGGAGCGGCTCATCTCGGCCATAAAGGGACTGGTATGTTTGCGGGTGTAGATATCCACCACGCGCTCGCCCACCTCGCGGGCGTGCGGGCGAAACATCGCATCCATCTCGGCCACCTGCGCATCCATAGTCGCGGTATCCGCACGGCGGTAGCGCTCCTCGTGCACCAGGTTCACCACGGGATGCGCGATCGCCGGACGCTCCTTTCGGGGCGTGCCGATGATGAGCATCGACAGTGGCATGGTATAGGGCGGCAAATCTAGCAGCGCGGCAACTTCCTCGGCGTTCTCGATGACATCGCCGATATAGCAGCTCCCCAGCCCCAGGGCCTCGGCGGCAACCACAGCGTTTTGGGCGGCGATCACGGCATCCTGCGCCGCGATGGCAAAGTCGCCCAGACCCGGCGCACGACGGGGCGACTTGCCCGTGCGCTCTACAAACTCGGGCTCAAAGCAGCCCACATGCTCAAACAGATCGATCCACTTGGCATAGTCGACCACAAATATAAGTGCCCAGGGCGCCTTGGCGATCATGGGCTGATGGTCGCACAGGTCGGCCAGACAGTCCAGCCTGGCCTGCTCGCGAATGCTCACGATGGAATACATCATCATGGCACCCGCCGACGGTGCGCGACTCACCGCATGTAAGATCGCCGCCCGCTGCTCGTCGGTCACCGCTACGGGACGGTCGTTGTCATCGCGCGCAAAAGCGCGCGTGGACGAACGGTGCTCCAAAATGTCCAGCACCGCATTGCCCGTAGTCTCGACCGGATAGCCGCACGTATCCACGACCGCAGCTCCGTCGCCCATGTCCGCCTTGCAACCCTGCTCACTCATCGCCCTACCCTCGCCATTTCTTTAAGGAGCCTTTACGTTTCCGTGTAATTCCCGTCCATTATCGCGCAGGTCGCCACTACATTGCGCAACACTGCCACATGCGCGCGTTAATATGGCTGGTTGTTGTGTGCAGCCACCAAATGCGGCGCATAGCTTGGTAACAACCGGGTAAACCCCCCGCTTTCGTAGGTTTTAAGTTTGTGAGGAGTCTGAGCATGTTCGCAGCCGCTATCTCGCTTGTCGGTCTTGCGGCGACCGTCCACTTTGTTTTACGTGAGATCAAGACCGTCAAGGCACAGTCGGGCACCGTTGCCAAGGGCGCTATCGCCTGGAGCGTCGCCTTCGGTCTGCTCCAGGTCTTTTTGACTATTTGGGGCGCCGTAGGCCTCGTCGCCCAAAACGAGCCGCTCGCCTTTGTGATGCTCATCCTGACCAACGCCATTCTCACCGGCTGCGCCTGGGCCAGCATCGCCCGCAACCGCATCGCCCCGCGCGTCTTCGCGTTCGCTGCTACCGATGCCCCCGCCCCCACCGGCAAGCTTGCCCGCCTGCGCGGTACCTTTGTGGGCCGCCCGCTCGTCGCCACCGTCTTGTGCCTGCTGCTCGCCGGCGTCTTTGCGCTGCTGGGCATGGAGGTCTCGTCCAACCACGACTTTACCTGGGTCTACCCCCTGTGCATCCTGCTCGAGTGGGCCATCATCACCACGCTCATGACCGGCTTGTTCTTCCTTTTCCAGCGCCACGGCGCAGCTCCCGCGGTCCTGGCCTTTGCCCTCTTTGTCCTGGGCATTGCCGAGTTCTTCGTCATCACGTTTAAATCCATGCCCATCCAGCCGGGAGACCTTTCGGCCATCTCCACCGCCGCCGCGGTCGCCGGCAACGGCTACACCTTCTCGATCTCGCTGTTCTGCGTGTTGTCCATGGGCTTTACCGCCATCGCCATGCTGCTGTGCGAGTACGCCGGCCTCTCAGCACCGCACCGTCAGAAGGGTGCCGCCAACGCCAAGCGTATGCTGCTCACCAACCTGCTCGTGGCTGTGCTGTGCCTGGGCGGCGTGACCGCGCATGTCACGCTCGTCGACTACTACAACACCCTCGGCATCACCGTCTACACCTGGCGTCCGCTCGAGAGCTACTGGCGCGAGGGCTACCTGCCCGCTTTCATTAGCGCAGCGCAGTCCATCAAGCCGCCCAAACCCGCCGACTACTCCGTCGACGATGCCAAGGCCACGCTCAAAAAATACGCCAAGGCCTACGACAAGTCCGACGCCGCCAAGAGCGACGAGCGCACCGCCGCAAAGGAGCAGTTCGACAGCGAGAGGCCCACGGTCATCGCCATCATGAACGAGACCTTCTCGGACCTATCCATCTACCAGAACATGCACGCCGGCTACGAGGGTCCGCAGTACTTTAAGAGCCTGTCCAACTGCCTCAGCCGCGGCAAGCTCTACGTGAGCGCCTATGGCGGCGGCACCGCCAATACCGAGTTTGAGTTTATGACCGGTAACTCCATGGCCAACCTGGGGTCGGGCGTCTATCCCTATACCATCTACAACATGGAGACGACCGAGAATCTTGCCGAGCAGTTCAAGTCGCTCGGATATTCCACCACGGCCATGCACCCCAACCACGCCACCAACTGGAACCGCGAGAACGTCTATAAGGACTTTGGCTTTGACAAGTTCCTGTCCATCAACGATTTCCAGGGCGCCGATACCCTGCGCGGCATGGTGACCGACCAGGCGACCTACGACAAGATTCTTGAGCTGCTCGACCAGAACGCCGATCCGCAGTTCATCTTCGACGTGACCATGCAGAACCACTCGGGCTACGACACGGGCCTGGTGCCGGTCGACAAGCAGATGCACCTGAATATCGACACGACCGATCTGGACACCAAGACCGTCGAGGACGGTACGCTCTCCGATGTCGATGAGTATGTCTCGTGCATCGAGCAGTCCGACCAGGCGTTGCGCTACTTCCTCAACGCCTTGAGCAAGCTCGACCGCAAGGTGGTCGTGGTGTTCTGGGGCGATCACCAGCCGTTCTTCCCGTCCAAGTTCAACGACAAGTGGTTTACCGGCGAGGACGATGCCACGCACCAGGAACGCCTGTGGCAGACCGACTACATCATCTGGGCCAACTACGACGTTGCCGGTTGCAACCAGACGAGTGAGGTCGACGACCTGTCCACCAACTACCTGTCCACCCAGCTGATGCAATTGATCGGCGCCCCACTTTCCGACTATCAAAAGGCACATATGACGCTGCGCGAGTCGCTGCCCGCCATCAACTCCGTGGGCTACGAGGACGCCAGCCTGCGCTGGGCGCTTTCCTCCAACGTCACCGGTGACGACGCCGCCGCCGCTGCCGCCACCAAGGCACGCGAGGATTACGCCAAGATGCAGTACTACGAGATGTTCCGCGACGGCAAGAACGTGTACACCGAGCACTTCCAGACCGAGGCCAACGAGACCGACCCCAATCTGGCACCGGGTACGACCAAGATCAAGTAACGGGGTCGGGGGCCCGAATCGGCGGCAGGCGGAGGTGCGGGAAAGGTCTGCTGCTCAAACAGTCCTGCGCAAGACGGGGGCCACATTAAGTGGCCCCCTTTGCGTGCGGAACTCGCGATGAACCTTACGTTCCGCGCCGCTCGGGCAGACGCCTCGGTGTTGAGGCGCGGCTTTTCATGAGAGCATCCGCAACACATATAAGATGAAGGCCACGTCATGTGGCCTTTTTTGCATCCGGAAAGCATGTCCCAGAATTCACTTCCGGAATGGAATGCAGTTTCCGCTTGTGGCTCCGTTGGGAAACTCCATCCCACTCCGATTGCAAATTCCGGGTCGCACTTTCCGCCAAGCCCCTCAACCGGAAACTGCATCCCATTCCAAAGCCAAATTCCGGGACGCTTTTTCCGATACCCCGCCCATCTGGAAAGCCCGTCCCACTCTGAATACATCCGGGCATGGAATATCCGCTTATTAGGCCTTCCATCAATAAAGGAGCACCCTCCCGGGCGGCGGGCGTTGCATTTAGAAGATGAACCTAGCGTTTATCCCTTCGGGACAAGAGCAGCGCGCCCATAAAAGCGATGATTGCAAGCGTCAGCAACACCAAAAGCAATGTGAGCGCGCTGTCGCCGGTTGCCGCCAGGCCAGACAGGCCGGGGCTCTTACTGCCAGCAGGTTGTACGGGAATCTTCTCGCCATCGTCCTCGGCGGTAATCTCCCAGCGAATGGTCTTGTTTGCGTCGGCAAGCTCGTTGCCCACTGATGTCGGAACGCTCAGCTGCAGATTGAGCACCGTGCTGCCATCGCTCGTAAACGTTGCGACCTGCGTGGGATAAGCGAACACGCTGCCCGGCGCTCCTGCCTGGAGCCAGCCTGCGGACGCATCGCCCGCCGACGCCGTTAAGGTAATGGGCGACAGCAGGTGTGCCGTCTCGTGATCGACAACGGCCCGCACAAACACGCGTACCTGGGACTTTACGCCCGTGGCACGAACCTCAATCTGCTGCTCGCGCGCATCGCCGGGCATTAGATCTTTAAAGGCTGGAAACAGATCGGGCTCCCCCGAGGAGCCCGTCGCCCCCGAGACCGTCAGCTGGCGCGTATTTCCGTCATATGCAATCGCGGGAGTGTCGGCAAGCGCACGAGCAGGAGCGGCGAGTGCGGCAATGCAGAAAATAGCCGCGACCACGCAACGCAAGGAGCGCGCAACACCTTTGCGAATCGAGAACGCCATACTTACGCACCTCCGTGCGGCGGCACCAGCACGCCATCATTGACCATACAGTTCCATGCCTCGGTGACCGCATCGTCGGGCGTAGACTGAATCGCTTGGGTCGAAATGTCAACGACTAGGTTTTTACCATCTACCTTCTTCTCGGACACGCTCTTGATGAGCACGCCCGTCTTGCCGAGCGGTGCAACGGGAGACGTCCAGTAGTAGAACCCGTCGGGCGCGAGAACCCAAGACGAGGCACTGTTGGAAGCAGATGCTTTGGACACGTCGCCCCACACAATGGCGTAGTCGGTACCCTCGACCGGCTCATCCCACAGGCGTGCGCCATCCTTGTCCTGCCAGTAGATATCCACCGCAACACGCAGGTATGCCGGAGCCGAGCCCGTGTTTTTAACCGAGACATCCCTCTTCACGTTGTCCTCGAGCGTCTCGTCCACCGAAGGCGCCACCGAGCCAAAACCAAACTCGTTGACCAGCACGCCCGTAACCGAAAGCCACGCAAACGTGCCGACAGCGCCGGCCAAAAGGAGAACGCCGACAAGGAGGGCAACGATCTGCTTGCGCTTTGTCATCCTAGTCCTCCCTCTTCAGCTGCCCGTTTTTCCAAACATTCTTGGCATGCGAGCCACCGTCGACCCATTTGTCCTTCGCACGCGTGTTAACGCACATCACCACCGCATCGCCCGCGCTCGAGGCAGACGAAATCGTCAGCTCGGCAGATTTGCCGGGCGCCTTACCAGGCGTGCTCAGCTCACCCTGGTAGCGCCATGCCCAAGCCGTATCTTCCTCGACGGTATAGAAACCCACCGGCGCGGCAAATTGCACACTGCCGACATACCAGGTCTCGCCGTTTTCCCGCTGCGTTTTATCGACCTTCACTTCGACCATGCGTGTCTCGGCAGGAGAATCCTTCGACGCCTTCCGCGCCACCTTAAAGCGGAATGTCTGTCCCATAGCGCTGGCATCGGTGGTCTTTTTTACGATCGTCAACGCGTGAGTCTGGTCGAAGTCGAACACAGCATTGCCGACGCCCTGGTCGACTCCACCCGTCTTCTTGGACTCCAGACGATTGGCTAGGTCAAACGAGCCATTGCCCGAGCCCAAGCTATAGAGTGAGACATATTTGTCGTTTACGGGCTCCTCCGTCATGGATGTACCAGGGCCGTAGCTCGCCTGCTTAACTGTGACAGTCAGCTGCGTTCCCATAAACGGCTCGGCAAAGCAAGCCTTAAACGGTGCCTTATCGGCATTGGCACCGACTGTATTGTCGGCGGTGGGATCGAGCAGCCACTTAAGCTGCGCGGTCATGGTTTTAGGTTTCGTGGAATCGGAAGTGTCTTTGGCGACCACACGATACGTTACGGGATACAGATCCATGTCTCCCTTGACCGGCTCGCCCTTAAACTCATTCCAAGACTTCGCAGCGCCATCGGCAGGCACATATTGCCACTCCAGGAAGAGTTCGCGCACGTCACCGTTAGCCGCCGCCCGCTCATCGAGCAGCGCGACAATCTTGGAGTGGGCGTCCGGGTCGTATGCCACGGACTTTTCCTCCATCTCGGGATTGCCGTCGTTGTCATAGACCGGGTTTCCGCTCTCATCCACCTTGGGAACCTCGACGTTATGGACGAAGCCAGCGCCCGTCGCGCGCTCGTCGCTCGAGTCGACCGTCGCCGTAAAGACGACCGACCCGTCGACACCGTGATAGCGAACCTTATACGGTGTCTTCTTGTACACCGCGGTGTAGGTCAAGTTCTCAAAGGGCTCGCTGCCCTCGAGGGGATACCTCTCGTCATCGGTCATCAGAGTGTATTTGCCATCGGGTTCATAGTCGCGCGACCAGCCGACAAAGTCGTACTTGGAGCTGTCAATGCCCTCAACCTCCTCGACAGCCTTGACCTCAAGAGAAATCTGGTCGCCGGAATCAGTTCGGCCTAGACCACGGACAAGAGCAGGATTCGCAAGATTGGAGTCGATGTTCGATCGAACGGTAACCAGGCTGGGACGGTAGACCGGGTACAGCTCCATGGGGGCCCTGACCACGGTAGAAGCACTCACCATACTGATGCCCTCCGACCAAGCGACATAGCCCTTGCCAGGTGCCGGCTGGGCTTCCGTCCAGCCCACGAAGGCGTTGAACTTACCTGTATCCCCATCGATAGTGCGGACGTCATAAGTAGGCTTCGGGATGCCGCCATCAAGGTTGCCGAGCATATCGCCTTGCTGAGCAACTTTGCCGTCCACATCATCCGTGGCATTGAGGTGGTACACAACCGCCAACGGCGAATAGTACGCCACGAATGTATAGGCTCCGCCAGGTTCCACCGGATAAGAGCAAGTACCATGCTCCACATCGTAGGGAAGCGTCTTGATCTCGCCGTTCGGAAGCTCGATCTCAACCTTCTGCAACTTATACAGCTCACCGCCTGCTTTATAAACCGGCGTCGTAATGTCAGGGTTCACCGTTGCCGTAGCAGGATCGGTGTCCGCGTTGATAACGGGGGCGCTGTCGCACTTAGGCACATTGACCTTGTCCGTACCCTCAAAACCTGCGCGATGCAGGTTGGTGGTGTACCTAACATCGTACTTCGCGTACACCGGATAGGCATCCTGGTACTGGGTGACCTTGAAATCTGGTTTCACCAGATACGGTTCGGCCTTATCCGGGTCAGAAGTGGTGAAGGAATCGCCCTCGACATCGTAGATATAGTTCCAGACGTCAGAGCCCTTCTTGACCTCAGCCGTAGAGATCCAGCCCAAGAACTTATAACCCGGCACAGCCATGTCAGCATCGGTCGGGGAAGCCTGAAGAGTCAGGTAGGGATTGATGTCGCCCTTTTTTCCGTCGTAGGGCTTATCATTAACCGTCTTGTCTTTATAAAGATGCGGATAACAATACAGGAACGTCGGGTCTTTACCTTCTGGCGTTTTCTGTTGAAGCAAGTTGCTTTCATAGCGTCGAGTAGCGGTTTGCTTGACGTTGTCATACTTGTCATAGAAGATGACATCCGTAGTCACCATAGCGCGAACATAATATTGTTCCGTCGTTTTAACGAGACTCGAAAAAGGATTATTCATATATGTCCAAGAACCGTCGCCGGGTCTTTCGAGCGTCCAAAAACTGAAGTGATACCTATCATGCGCAGAATGAAATTGGACTTTGATGCTAGCGGCAACCTTCTCATCGCTCAGTTTTCCAGCTCCCGGAAAATCAGTGTCGGCAATCATATCCTTGAGAGTGTTTGCGCCGCTGTCGTTACGCACGTTATGGGAGTAGGCGTTTATAGGCGCAACGATTTTCGTCGCATTAGAGAGAACGGTAGTGCACTTATCTGCTGGATTCTCATCATTGTGTAGCACATGGGCGGAGGCGTCCGTGCCAGCACCCCAATGGATAATGTTTTCACGAACATATGTCGCGCCGACGTTTTCCTCGAAGGGCGACTTGTATTTATTCCAAATCGAGCACAACTTCTTGCTGTCCGTTAGATCGCTATTTGTAAATGCCCGAACGTAATAATCCGCGCGGTACTCAAAGCGCGCCGTATAGGTGTGCGGCACGGTTAGATCGACATCGGCAGGGAGTGTATAGCTGGGGTCGCGACTTACGCGCACCTCGACCACGGACCCGTCGGCGGCCTGCTTGTTTTCGTACCAGCCCAGGAAACGATACCCATCGGGCAGCTTGCCGCCATTGGATAGGAGCGTACCGTCCGTGTTGCGCACCTGTACCGTGTAGACGCTGGCGCCGTCCCCGGCAGTCTGGACGTCGACTTTGGTGCTGCCCACGCCGTCACGTAGGGTCTCATTGTCGGTTTTGTCCTGCTCATTGCCCTCGAACACCGTTATGATGTTCGAGCCGTAGTCGCTGTAGACCGGGTAGAAGTCAGTTGGACGGACAACAGTGATCTTGCTACCCGCGGGATAAAAAGCTCCCTGATTTTTAAGATTGGCTAACTTATCCGAAGTGATGGCGGCATAGGCGCCGTTCATACCTTCCTCGCTGCTAGGCTGCGTGGTCCAGCCGATAAACGTCGCGCTAGCGGAAAGCCCCTCGCGGTCTTCGGGAGCCGCGGGCTTCAAACCCACGCCGTAGCGATACCAATCAGTGGACTTGTCGTGCGCAGCACCGGTTTTCCAATCAAGCGTCTTACCCTTAACGTTATAGAACAGCACCTGCGCCTCGTACGAAGCGATAAAGAGGTCATTGCCCTCAAAAGCCTTGGTCCCTTTTGCGTTATCGGCAGTATAGGTCGACGTTTTGTCGTGTGCCTCGCTCTTCTGGACCTGCTTGCCAGCATCATCGGTCTTGCCGTCAAACCAGCTGTTGTCATGATCGATGCGGTTCACTTTAACCCCGGGCTCGCGGAACCAGCCCATAAAGCGGTAGCCGTCATTTGCGTTGGTCAGACCAGCAGGCTTGTCAGATGTAGTCTGCTTGAAGGTCACCGACGTATCGCCCGTGGCAAGGCCCTGAGCCGTTCCCGCCAGCACGGCGCTCACGGCAAAGGTGTACGGATCGCTGGTAGATTGATCTTTTCCCAACATGGTTGCCAGGACAGTTGCCGTACCCGCGCCGGGGAAGTCGGTCGTCGTCTTCACGCTTTTGCCGTGTACGGGGATATTCAGTTTGTAGTCCATCGCCCATTCGTTTGTATGCTCGTCCCCATTGGCAGTAGAGCGCATGGTGCCAGCACAGAAGTCGTAATCATGCTGCTCCCACAGCTCACGTGTGACGTAGCGTTCGTCATCCCAGGGACCGAATCCGGCACCGGATACCGTACCATCACCCGCAAGGGCATAAATCGTCTTCTTGGCTGCCGTACCCTGGCTAAACCCGGATAGGCTGACACTAGGCTTGAAGTAGCAATCGGCGATAGTCGCATCGCCCGCGTTAGCGCGTGCAGCAATACCGCCCAGGTTCACATCGTTTTGGATGATGGGAATCACAGCGATGGGGTTGTACTGGCGCGAGCTCAGATCGCCCGCAAAATGGCTGCGGGCGAGCTCGTTGCCCTCGGCGGTCAAAATACGGCCCGCCAGGCCACCCGTCCACGCGCGCGTCACGGAAATGACGCCCACGTACGACGCGGCATAGCTGTAGCACCGCGCCGTCGAGAAGCAGTCGATAATCTTGGCGTTGCCTGCCATACAGCCCACAAAACCCGAGGCGTACACGTTGTTGCCGCCCAGGGCGCCAACGGCCACATCGTATTTATTGGTGACGTCGGTCATGCCATTCTCGGCAATCGAGCCATCCTTTTTGCGCGTAGGCGTCACGCGGCAGTACTCGATGGTCGAGTTCTTAACGTAGCCGGCAAACGCCGCCATATACAGGCCCTCGCCACCGATCGCCTGCACACCTGCAGTGGTGTTATGAACGGCTCGACCGCCGCGCACCTCGCAGTTGTAGAGGGTGCAGCCGTCGAGCTCGCCGGCAATCAGGCCTCCCTCAAAGCCTGCGTTGGTAATAACGTTGAGAATGTTGTTGGCGCACGTAACGTGCAGGGTGCTCTCCATGACCATAACGTTTTCGAAGTGGGTTTTGACGGCCTTGCCCACGATAATGCCGCCGCGGAAGTCGGCCCAAATGTTGGCATCCTTGACCAGGAAGTTCTTGATGGTGGCGCCATCGGTCTCGGCAAAAAAGCCCGTATCGCGCTCGGGGTCCAACATATTTTTGGCGTAGTTCAGACCCGTCACGGTGTGGTTCTGGCCATCGAAAAAGCCCTTAAAGGGATGCTCCTTATTGCCAAAGGAGAGGTGCTTGACCGTACTCGAGACAATGGAGTCCATATTATCATCATTAAGATCGATATCGTTATCGAGATAGACCTTCCATAGTGATGTGTCGCACTCGCGCGAAAGCGCCACGCACTTCAAAAAGTCATCCGCGTTTTTGATGTGGTATTCGGTTTGGTCCTCGGGCGCATCCACGGCATGCGCCACCGCCGGCAGCGCCATAACGCAGCAAAGGGCAATCGCTGCGATGGCAATCAGCCTGCTGAGCACACCTCGGTTCACAATCTTGATCTTCATGGGCTAGTTCGCCTCCGGCCAGCCCACGACGTCGAGCACATCGAGGACGGTATCGTTTGCCTGTTGATTTTTGGCCTGCACGGCCTGAACGTCTATATCGAGCCTGAACGAACCGTCGCGCGCGGCATCGTAGTAGTCGCCCACAAAGCGCAGCGAATCCATGAGACTCTCCGTCATGGCGCCGGGGTCGAGCATGCCGCCGCGACCAGCCAATCCGCGGTAGTAGTACCACCCATCGCCGCCATCGATCCACGGGGACCCCTCGCCCGCGTTCACGTTAAAGGCAACGTTGCCCGAGGCATCCACACTCGAACCGTCGGGTGCCACTGACGTCATGCGCAGACGAGCGCGAACGTACTCAGGCTGCACGCCGGCGTTCTCCACGCGCACGATGCGGCTGATGTCAGAGCCCCCGGCCTTGGTGTCGGGATAGTCCCCGTGCTCGTTGGCCTCAAACGGAATCTCCTCACCCTGCTCGTTGAGGGTGAATTCGCAGACTCGTACCTTCACGCTGCCAAACGATAGAACGTTGTTCGCCGGAACCATGTCAACGGTAAAAGCCAGCGTGCCGCACAGGCACGCCAGGGTCAACAGCGCCACCGCGGCGAGCGCCAAGGTGCGTTTCTGATTGTCGGAAAGATTGTTGAGCATTACGTTCGCCAATCGTCGATCAAGGGGGGACCGAGATCCCGACCCGAATATAGGGATGGGGGCGGGTCGGGATCTCGGTGGGGAGGGGTTAAGCCTGAGCCTGAGTCTTGGCCCATTCCTTGGCCTGCACGATGGCGTTCTCGGCATCACCCTGGTCAGCGCCGAAGATGTAGCAGGAGACCGTCATAGCAGGATTTTCAACGACATCCGTGCTGTTCATGGCAGCCGGGATATGCACGGTGCCGAACAGCTCGCCGGTGTAAGCAGCCTTGCCATTAGCGGGGGTAAGCTTTGCAGGGGTGCCGGTTCCGTCAGCGGTATACATGAACAGACCGCTCACGTACTGGCCTTCGTTACCGTTGGTCTTCACCTGGTCAGTAGCAACCGGCTTCCAGCCATTGTTAAGATTGAAGTACGGGGTCTTGGCAAGCGCGCCTTCACCGTCCTTCACGATGACGTTCTTCACGTAGACGAACACATAGGAGCTATCGGAATCCTTGCCGATACCGACGTTGGGGTTCTTATTGATGGCGGTGCCGGGAATCATCTTGGATTTATTGGTCCATTTGGTCTCGAACAGATAACCATCCACTGATGGGTCCGTGGGAACAGTGCCGGGCTTGTCCGGATGATCGGGGTCGGGCTTCACTTCGGGCTTGCCGATGCTGCCAACCGTAAATTCGTTCTTCAGCGACTGCGTAGCCGTCAGCCATGCATAGGTACCCACGCCGGCGGCCAGCACCAGAAGCAGCAGGGCGGCAATGATGCCGTAGCGCTTTTTCTTCTTGTTCTCCATCGTTCTCTTCCTTTCGAAAATCGACTTCCCCGGCAACGGCCCTTGCCGTCGCCGACACCTCTCCCCTGCCGCTATGAACGCCGCCCCCTCACATGCGCGCGGACATGCTTGCCCGCAGGCTCATCGGGAATCATCCGATCGAGCACAATCGACGCCGCGGCCAGCAGCGCCAGAACGGCCACCACAACAAGCAAACCGGGCATCGTCGTGCAATATGCGTTAACGAAGCCCAGATAAGGGACACAAAAAGAAACGACACCGATCACGCGCGAAAAAGGCGTCTGCTCGGCATCGTGCACGATGGTTCCATCTGCATTTTTGTTTGCGATTCCCTGCGTGCCGATCGTCTGCGCCACAGGGTCGATCTCGTACACCTGGTGAGTCACCACGGCACCGTCCGATCGGTAATAAGTTGCATTGTCGCCCACGGCAATATCAGTTGAATCAACCTGGTGAACAAACACCATGGAGCCGACGGGAAGCTCGGGTTCCATAGAGCCCGAGAGCACGGCAAATGGCATGTAACCAAATGCACGGGGAGCAAAAGAAACAACGGCAAGGGCCATGATAAGCGCGAGCGCCAAGCTACTAAGAAGTGCAATAAATCGTTTTAATCTGCGCGCTGTCAAAGTGATTAATCCACCCTCATTGAGGCTATATTCGATCCCATCAATGATTAGCCACTTTCCTAAGACACTTAATAAATGAGTTCGAAAAAGCCACTTTGAAATCTCTTTTACGCTAATACCATACCGACATCCTGCATTTTTATCAACTTCTTTACGCCAAATGCTACTATTTTTGGCGTAAGTGGTCATTTGTCCCCATGCTTGTCTGCTTTATCCAACACCCGCGACTAACCCCTACACAACTTCTCAATAGAGGGTCTGATATTTTGTATAGCTCAGATAACGTACCCCCCCCCCACATTAAATTTATACCGCATTTAGTATCGTTTATTTTAAACCCCCTTATTCATGCCTCTACGGCTATCCCATGTAGCTCTCAGCCCATATCTTCTGGAAACCGTATCCCAGAATTCACGTTCGGAGTGGGATGCAGTTTCCGCTTGTAGCTCCGTTGGGAAACTGCATCCCACTCCGATTGCAAATTCCGGGTCGCACTTTCCGCCAAGCCCCTCAACCGGAAACTGCATCCCATTCCAAAGCCAAATTCCGGGACACATTTTCCGAGAGCCCGCCCATACGGAAAGCCCGTCCCACTCTGACTACATCCAGCGAACGCATGCGAGCGTGTTGTCCAGGACGACCTCGTCTCGGGGTGATGGAAAATGTCACCCCAAACGCTTGCCACGGAGCGGTCCCCTGTCAAGAAAAAAGCCTCGAGAATTTCGAGGCTTTCACATTTGTATTGTTTTGCACGAAGGACCGCGAACGGCGAAGCTACTCGCCCAGCACGGCCTTCTTGGCCGCCACCGCCATATGGTCCAGATCATCCTTGGTGGGATGATCCTTTGCGGCAACCCAGTTGTCGAGCAGCAACTTAGCGCGGGCGTTGTCGGGATCTTGCTCGAGCATGGCCTCGTAGCGCTGTTTGACCGCGGGGCCCATCTTGCCCTGGCACATTACCCAGCCCACCAGCTCGGCATCATCGGCCAAATTGGAGGTCACACGATCGATAATCTGCTGGTAATATTTCTGATTGGCACCAAAACCGCAGGTACCAAACAGGAAGACGCGCTTGCCGTGCAAGGCGGAGAGCAACGCCGCGACCGAAGGCGTGCATGCGCCCTTGTCGCACCAAAAACCGACGAGCACCATGTCGGCCGCGCAGGCGCCCTGCGCCTCGAGTGCAACCTGATCTGCATCCGCATCGTCGCTCAACGCCGCGGCATGGACAAACTCGACACCCGCAGCCTGCAGAGCGCGCTTGATCGCGCCCGAAACCATCCTGGTATTACCGCTCTTGCTGTTGACCACCAAAGAGCACGTCATAGTCACGTTGCCTCGTTTCCCCCAAAACTAAAGCCACTAATGCAATTTATTAGATGAATATCTTAGTACTAACGTGGCAGATGTAAACCACCGTCTGCCGATTGATTCATTTGCCCCACGTCTTGCTTACTGGGCGAATTGGCTGCGGTAGAGTTCGGCGTAAAAGCCGCCTGCCGCGAGCAGTTCGTCGTGCGTGCCGCGCTCGATAATCTCGCCATCGCGCATTACCAGGATGCAATCGGCGTTGCGAATCGTCGACAGGCGGTGTGCCACGACAAAGCTCGTGCGGCCAGCCATGAGCTCGTCGAATGCCGCCTGCACCTGCAGCTCGGTGCGCGTATCGATGCTCGACGTTGCCTCGTCCAGCAGCAGAATCGCCGGATCGGTGAGCATGACGCGCGCGATGCACAGCAGCTGTTTTTGACCCTGGCTAAACGTGCCGCCGCCCTCGCCGATCACCGTATCGTAGCCGCCTGGCAGCTGCACGATAAACTTATGCGCATGAGCGCGCTTGGCGGCCTCGACAATCTGCTCGCGCGTGGCATCGGGGCAACCGTAGGCAATGTTATCGGCCACCGTGCCCTCGAACAGCCAGGTGTCCTGCAGCACCATGCCAAAGGCGCGGCGCAGGCTCGCACGCGTGTAGTCACGCGAGGAGCGACCATCGACCGCGATGCGCCCAGCATCGATATCGTAAAAGCGTAGCAGCAGGTTGATGAGCGTCGTCTTGCCACAGCCCGTGGGACCGACGAGGGCAATGCGCATACCGGGCTTGGCGTCGATGCAGATATCCTGCAACAGTTTGCGGTCGGGCACATAGCTAAAGTCCACATGCTCAAACGAAACCTCGCCCTTCGGGGCGGCGAGTTCAATGGCATCCACAGCGTCGGGCTCCTGTTCGCACGCATCGAGCAACGCGAACATGCGGCGCGCCGAGGCGTACGCGGTCTGGATCTGCGTGATGACGTTCGTGACCTCGTTGAACGGCTTAGTGTACTGGTTGGCGTAGGACAGGAAGATCTGCACGCCGCCCACCGTGAGCGTCGCGGGCACGCCTGTGATCACGCCCGCGCAGCCGATCACGGCAACCACGGCGTAGATGATGTTATTGATAAAGCGCGTTCCGGGGTTGGAAAGCGAACCCATAAACTGTGCGCGCTCGCCCGCCGTATAGAGCTCGGCGTTGAGGACATCGAAGCGCTGTTGAGCGTGCGGGCCGTAGGCGAAGGCGTCCACGAGCTTTTGCTCACCCACATACTCCTCGATATGACCGCCGAGCTGGCCCTGGATGCACTGTTGAGCAGTGAAGCTCTTATTGGAAAGCTTGGCGATGGCGCCGGCCGCAAAGATGGAAAGCGGCGTGACGAGCACCACCACGAGCGTCATGGTCAGGTTGATGGAGAGCATAAATGCGAGCGTGCCAACGATGGTGATAACGCCGGTAAAGAGCTGCGTAAAGCCCTGCAGCAGGCCGTCACCCACCTGATCGACGTCGTTGACCACACGGCTCATGAGGTCGCCGTGGGCATGGCCGTCGATAAAGCTGAGCGGCATGCGGCTGAGCTTGTCGCTTGCCTCCACGCGCATGTCGCGCACCGTCTCGTAGGACAGGCGGTTGACGCAATAGCCCTGCAGCCATTGAAAGGCCGCCGCGCCCACCACGACAATCGCGAGCTTGGTAACGAGCGGCAGCAAGGCGTCGAAGTCCACCTGACCCGCCGCGACGATGAAGTCGATGCCCTCGCCAATAAGGATGGGCGTGTAGAGCTGCAAGATCACCGAGATGGCGGCGCTCACAAACGACGCCGCAAACGAGACGCGGTGCGGACGGACGTAGCCCAGTAGGCGGCGAGTTACCACGCTCACGGGGTAGCGCTCGGGGTCGCCGGGCTGACGAGGGTCATCACCCAAGTCGCTGAGGCTATCGTTGCCGGACACGTTGGCCGTCATCGTGGCGACCGAACCGGAAGAAGTATACGGATTCATTTAGCAGCCCTCCTTTGCGCAAGTGGATGCCGGGGCAGCCGGGGCGGACGCGGGACTTGGGACGGACACGGGCGTCACGCTCCCCTGCTGACCCTCGAGCTCTTCGCGACGCAGCTGCGACTGGCAAATCTCGCGATAGAGTTGGCAACTTGCGTACAGCTCGTCGTGCGTACCCAGGCCCGCGACCGAGCCGTGGTCGAGCACGCAGATCATGTCGGCATCGCGCACGGTCGAGACGCGCTGGCTCACGATCACCGTGGTCAGCGGGATCCCGCCCGCGGCGGCACCGCGTACGCTGCGCTCGCGGATGGCGTGGCGAAGCGCCGCGTCGGTCTTAAAGTCGAGCGCCGAGGCGGAGTCATCCATAATCAGAATCTGCGGCGAGCCCACCAGGGCACGCGCAATGGTCAGGCGCTGGCGCTGACCGCCGCTGAAGTTCTTGCCTTCCGCCTCGACCGGGGCGTCGAGCCCCTGCGGCTTGTTGCGCACGAACTCGCTCGCTTGCGCCATATCGAGCGCCGCCCAGAGCTCCTCGTCGGTCGCCGACTCGTCACGCCAGGTCAGGTTGCTGCGGATGGTGCCGCTCACGAGCGACGCGCGCTGTGGAACAGTCGCGACCACATGGCGCAGCTGATCGAGCGGCCAAGCGCGCACGTCGGCACCCATTACGCTCACGCTGCCCGCGCCTGTGTCGTACAGGCGCGGGATAAGCGAGACGAGCGTCGACTTACCGCTACCCGTGCCGCCGATAATGCCGAGCGTTTTGCCCAGCGGCAGCTCCAGGATCACGTCATTGACGGCGTTGGCGGCGCCCGCGCCAAAGGAGAAGCTCGCATGGCTCAAGCTCAGCGCGGGGACTGGAGCAGCGCCACCCGCCAGTTCGCTCGGCTCGGGCAGCGCAACCGGCCGGTTGCCCCCGTCGGTAATGCTCGGCACGCAATTGAGCACCTCGTTGAGACGCGACGCACTGGCGCTCGCCTTGGTAAAGACCACGACCAGGTTGGCAACATACACGATGGAGGTCAGGGTCTGCGTCATGTAGTTGACAAACGCCATGACCTGGCCCTGCGTGAGCTCGCCCACGTTGACCTGGACGCCACCCACCCACAGGATGGCGCACACGCCCAGGTTCATCACCAAAAACGTGACGGGGTTGAGAATCGACGAGAGCTTGCCCACCGCGATTGCGACCCGCGCCTGGTCATCGGCCGCCTGGGCAAAACGCCCACGTTCGTGACCCTCGCGCACAAACGCCCGGACCACGCGGGCGCCCGAAAGTCCCTCGCGGCAAATAAGCGCGATGCGATCGAGCTTTGCCTGCAGCTGTTTGTAGTACGGGATGCAGCGCGCCATGACAAACCAAAACACCAGGCCGATGGCGGGCGTGCAAATCAAAAAGATCATGCCGAGCTTAAGGTCGATGGCAAGGGCCGCGACCATGGAGCCCACCGCCAGGAAAGGCCAGCGGATGAGCATACGCACGCCCAGCGCCACGGCAAGCTGCACCTGGTTGACGTCGTTGGTAATGCGCGTGATGAGCGACGGCGTGCCAAAGCGATCGAGCTCAGCATAGCTCAGCTTGTTGATGTGCTTGTAGAGAGCGCCGCGAATGTCGGTGCCCATGCCCTGCGAGGTGAGCGCCGCCATCTTTTGGCAGACGAGCGTAAACGAGATGCCGATAACGGCCATGGCGGCGAGCACCATGCCGTAGTGGACGACGGCACTCACGTCGTGCGCACCGATACCTTTATCGATCATCTGGGCAATCACCAGCGGCGTAAGCAGGTCGAAGATCACTTCGATCAGCTTGCACGCAGGGCCAATCACCATATACCGGCGATACTTGCCACCAAAACGCCTGAGCAGCTCAATCATAAAAAGGCGCTCCCTATCATCATCTCTCTTCAATCTGATTCATGATAGTACGGAGAGCCCTGGAGATGCGTAAGCAACTCGTTACAGAAGAATCTTGGATGGCGGTAGAAACCGCCTATGTTTAGGCGCGGTCAGCGAACGCTACCCAGAGCGAACAAGTTGGCATGAAAAAGGCAAGGCATGGACCTTCTGGTCATGCCTTGCCTTTTGAATGACAAATTGCCGCTTTGGATGGCGCGCAGCGTCGAGCATTGCGCGGTTTGGTAAAACCGCGCAAAAAGAAAGCCCGTGCGCTCGATGGATTCGGATGCCCGACAGAGGCTCCTTATGGCTGCTTCCTTCCGGACCTGACCAGATTCGGAACATGTCGTCATCCGAACCCATCGAACGCGCTAGGCGCTCGATATATATTACCCGCTCCCGCTCTCCGCGGCAAGGCGGCTAATTTAGGACGGGGCTTTTTGACTACTTGGGCAATCAGATCGACAAGCAGTCAAATAAGCCCCATCCAAATTAGACTGGTCTGACGCCGTGCCACGAAAAGGGCCTATCTACTACGTTTAGGCCGCAGGGGTCAACCATAGCCGGCTTTATCGAAAACCGGCAAGCTTTCTACCTGCGGTTTTAATTTCGCAAAATTCGGGATGATCGAGGGTACTCGGTTAAACGTAGTAGATGGCCGCATTTCGTGGCGGACGGTCCGATCCAAGGCACAAGGCGGCCAGCCTCGGATAGCCATTCTCGAAGTTGCGGTGGAATAGTTCCTGTTTTTGCTGTCTGAGCCGCCAAACAGGAACTATTTCACCGCAACTTATCGAGGGGATGGATTTTAGATGCGGCCGAGGTCGTAGGCTTGGGCGGTGGCTTCACCGGCGCAGATGAGGTTGGTTGTGGCTTCCTGGGGATCGAGCGCCAGCTCAAGACCCATGGGCTTGCGGCAGACCGGCAGCACCAAGTCGATGCCCCTCCCATACACCGCGTCCAGGTTGTCGGCGCGACCGCCAACGACGGCAACAACCGGCTTGCCATAGCGCTTGGCACGGCGGGCCACGCCCACCGGCGCCTTGCCGGCAGCGGATTGCTCGTCCATATTGCCCTCGCCCGTTATGACCAGGTCGACATCGCGCACGTGCTCGTCAAACCCGATCAGATCAAGCACCGTCTCCACGCCCGAGCGTAGCTCTGCACCGAGCGCCAGCAGCGCGGCGCCCAGACCGCCGGCAGCGCCGGCACCGGGCACACCGAGCACCGAGCCAAATGTCCGCACGCCCTCGGGCACGCGCAACAACCCCTGAGCCCGTGCCTCGGCAATCGCCGTATCGAGCAGGCGGCCGTAGCCGACCATCCAGCCGTCGTACCCGCCCAGCGCTTCGACATCGTCTGTCGGCAGGCCCTTTTGCCCGCCAAACACCGCAAGTGCCCCGCGACGCCCCACGAGCGGATTCTCGACATCCGAAAGCACAACGATACGAGTGCCATCCAAAGCCTGCAGCGCTGGCGCCAAATCAACGCTCGCCACCCGCTCAAGACCCGCAAGACCGGGAGCGATATTGCAGCCACACCCATCGACCAGGCGGGCGCCCAGCGCTTGCAGCATGCCGGCGCCGCCGTCGTTGGTGGCACTGCCGCCCAGTCCTATATATAGAGTCCTCGCCCCCGCGCGAACCGCACGAAGCATGAGCTCGCCCACGCCATAGGTCGAAGCCGCAAGCGCCGCCGATTCCGTGCAGGGCGAATACCCAATTCCCGCCGCCTCGGCCATCTCAATTACAGCCGACTCGTGCTCGCCGTCCACCAGCATCCGGGCAGACACGCGGTCGCCCAAGGGGCCTGCGACTTCACATGCCGCGACCTCACCGCCGCACGCGGCAACGGCATCGAGCGTTCCCTCGCCGCCATCCGCCAGCGGCAGCGCGCTTACCTGGGCATCGGGCCACACGCGGCACACGCCCTCGGCAACTGCCGACTCTGCCTGCGAACTCGACACGCTGCCCTTAAAAGAATCAATCGCCAGCAGCACACGGCGGGGCCGACGCCGCACGGGGCCATAGCTGAACGTCTCGTCGGCGAGATCTCCAACACTCGCAAGCGCCTCAGCGTGAGCCGCATGCGCCTCAAGGTTCATACCGCAGCCGACGCCGTCGACACCGCGCAGGCCAGCAAAATAACCGCTTAGCACCGCGCGGCACTCGTCTGCCAGCACGCCGGCGGTCACATTAAACCGATGATTCAGGCGCGAATCGGCATTGAGGTCGTATAGCGACCCCAGAGCGCCCGCTTTAGCATCGGCCGCGCCGTACACGCAGCGCCCCACGCGCGCGTTAACCATAAGCCCCGCGCACATGCAGCAAGGCTCGAGCGTTACGTAGACCGTGCAATCGGAAAGGCGCCAGCGACCGAGCGACTGCGCGGCGGCACACACGGCCGCAAACTCGGCATGAGCCGAAGGATCCTGATCGAGCTCGCGGCGATTATGCGCCCGCGCGACGATCTCACCCGCGCGCACCACTAAGGCACCGATCGGTACCTCGCCCACTGCCGCGGCGGCGCGCGCCTCCGCCAGCGCCTCGCGCATGAACTTCTCATCGATTTCGGTGATCGTCATCGTTCGCCTTCCCTGTTGCAAATCCAAAACGATGCTATCATTACGACTCACGGAGAGATGGCAGAGCGGTTGAATGCGGCGGTCTTGAAAACCGTTGAGCGCGAGAGCGTTCCGGGGGTTCGAATCCCCCTCTCTCCGCCACTCTTAGTGACTCACCGGCGTCATGGTCCGCTCGAACAGCGCATCGACCACGTCGGCGATTTCGGATCGGCGCTCTAGTACGTGCCCCGATTCCCACCACATGGTAAAGAGCCGAATAATGCCGCCGGCGACGAACTCAGACGTTGTCTCGAGCGATACGGGCGCGAGCGCGTCCTCGTCAAGCGCACTCATCACGCGCCCGCGTATGGAGCGCGCGATGCGGTCGCAAATCATGCTGGTCAGCATACCCGACATGCTGCTCGCCAAAATGTTATCCATGAGCTGTTCATGCGCCAGAATCAGATCCATGGCATCGGCGAACACTTCGTGGCGAAGCGCGCGCACGTCCTCGGCGCCCTCCGCGCCATCCGCATCGGCCCGCTTTTGCGGCAGGCCCGACATGAGTTCATCGATATAGAAGGCAAAGTAATCGTTTTTGTCGCGGAAGTGCTTGTAGAACGTCGTCCGACGAATCATAGCGCGGTCGCACAGCATAGCAACCGTTACATCCTCAAACCGATGCTCTTCGAGCAGCTCAGTAAAGGCCTCGAACAGGGCCCGATAGGTTTTCTTGATGCGAAGGTCCATCCGTATCGCCCTCCTCAAGGAAAAGACAGCGCTCACTAATCTGTCGCATATCTTACACCTGTATCGCCCACCCCTGGCGAATGGCCTCACCTTGGTGGAAACATAACGCTTACCGGAAAGTTCGGTATCGCCAAAGGTTGCGGGTATACTAGTAGCGTTACACCAACGGCAGCCGGCGGAAGACGCCGCGGCCATTCGAAACGGAGACACCATGATTCCCGTCATCATCGGTATCGTTGTTGTCGTTGTGATTGTCTGCGCCATCGCCGGCATCTACAACAACATGGTCACCAAGCGCAATCGCATTGATAACGCCTGGCAGAACATCGACACGCAGCTGCAACGCCGCAACGACCTGATCCCTAACCTGGTCGAGACCGTCAAGGGCTACGCCAAACACGAGCAGGACACGCTTGCCGCCGTGGTCAACGCGCGCAACGCAGCCGTGAGCGCCACCACGCCCGAAGCCAAGATGGAAGCCGACAACGTGCTGACCGGCGCCCTGCGCCAGCTCTTCGCCGTGGCCGAGGCTTACCCCGATCTTAAGGCGAACACCAACTTTATGCAGCTCCAGGCCACGCTCGAGGACACCGAGAACAAGGTGAGCTACGCGCGCCAGAGCTACAACGACTGCGTGCTTAGCTACAACAACGCCATCCAGACCTTCCCGGCCGTCATCTTTGCCGGCATCTTCCAGTTTAAGGAGCGCCAGGGCTTCGAGGCCGCCGAAGCTGCCCGCCAGGCACCGACCGTCAAGTTCTAACAGATCCGCAGCGTATCCTTAATCGGATATATGCATAAACCGCCCCGTCGAATGCATATTTCGACGGGGCGGTTTCCTTTGTCGCGAAGGTCCCCCTCAAGGCGCCGTGCATTTTTGGGAGTATTCAACATGCCCGACAGCTTCGGGCGCCACGATAAATGCTAAAGACCGCGAATATCCCCGCAAATCAAACGCTGCCAGCCCATAACCCCGCTTATTATTCGCGAAAAGCATCGACGAGCACGGATTTCTGCCCGAGGTCGGTATGCAGGGGCCTTCGATTGCAGAATACTCGCAAAAATGCACGTCGCCACCACCCCCACATGGCGCGAACCAAAACAAAAGCGCGGCCAAAAGGCCACGCGCCATCTTTAATTCAGATCTATGTTGCCCGTAACGGCAGCGCCGAGGTAACGCAGGCCCGAGTGCGCCGGAAAGGAAGGTCGCCCTCGGGCCGGACAGCCAAGACAGCTTACGCGACGGTGTAAACCCAGTTGTGCTTATCCTCGATAGCACCAGACTGGATGCCCGTCAGGGTCTCACGGAGCTTCTTCATCACAGGGCCGATCTCGGTGTAGCCAGCCGGGAAGGTCACGGTCTCATCGGCGCCGTAAACCTTGTTGTCGATCTCGCCCACCGGGGAGATGACGGCAGCAGTGCCGCACAGGCCGCACTCGACAAAGGTACCGGCCTTGACCTCAGCCCACTCGACGGGACGCTGGTCAACGGTCATGCCCAGGTCCTGAGCAACCTGAACGAGCGAACGACGGGTGATGGAGGGCAGGATGGAGTCGGTGTGCGACTGCGGGACGACAAGCGTGCCGTCCTCCTTCACGAACAGGACGTTGGCACCACCGGTCTCCTCGACATAGGTGCGGGACTCGGAGTCGAGATACAGGTTCTCGGCATAGCCCTCGCGGTGAGCCTCCATCGTGGGCTTCAGGGACATGGCGTAGTTGAGGCCGGCCTTGATGTTGCCGGTGCCGTGCGGTGCGGCGCGGTCGTACTCGGAAACGCGCAGCTTGACAGGCTTGAGGCCGCCCTTAAAGTACGGACCGACCGGGGTCACGAGAATGCGGAACGTGTACTCAGGAGCGGGAGCCACGCCAATCACGTCACCGGAGCCGATCATAAACGGACGCACATACAGGGTTGCGCCAGAACCGAAGGGCGGAACCCATGCGGCGTTGGCAGAGACGACCTGCTTGACGGCCTCGACAAACTTGTCCTTGGGGAACGGGGGCATCTCCAGACGCTGGGCGGAGTTGTACATACGCTCGGCGTTCATATCGGGACGGAAGCAGACGATGCTGCCATCCTCGGCGGTGTAGGCTTTCAGGCCCTCAAAGACCTCCTGGCAGTAGTGGAAGATGCCGCCGCACTCGGAGACGTGCATGGTGTGGTCGGTGGTCAGGCCGCCCTCGTCCCACTCGCCGTCCTTCCAATGGGCCTCGTAGCTGTAATCGGTCTTCATGTAGCTAAAGCCGAGGCTACCCCAATCGATATCCTTCTTCTCGACAGTCATATGTCGCTCCTTACATACACGGTTGCATACTCGCGAACCCGCACGCAAGGACCGAAGCCGGCCGCGTCGCAACGTCGCATACCCGGAGCGTAGAGCCGGGCAGGACACGCGGGCAGCATCAAAGCCGATGGCGCGTCGATTCGCATGCAGGTGATTGTACTCCCCGCACGCCTTAGATAAAACGATTTTCTTTAACTAAGTAAAGTATTTTCATTTGCCTTCTACACAAAAGGCCCGCCATCGAATCCGATGACGGGCCTTGGAATTAACGTCCGAAAACAAGCTCGGACTAGGCGTTCTTTTTACCGAGCTTAGCCTTAACCAGACCGACCACGGTCGGGATGATCGACACGGCGACAATGCCCACGATCAGCAGCTCAAAGTGCTCCTGCACAAACGGAATGCCACCAAAGAAGTAACCAAGCAGCGTAAAGACCGTCGACCAGGTAATACCACCCAGCACGTTAAAGATGACAAAGTTGCGCCAGTGCATACCGCCCATGCCGGCGATAAAAGGCACAAAGGTGCGGATGAACGGGAAGAAGCGACCGAGGAAGATGGCCAGATGGCCCCACTTATCCAGGAAATCCTCGGACTTTTTGATGCGCTCGGGCGTCATGGCCTTTACCTTGCCCGAGGCGATGATCTTGCGGCCAAAGAAGTGGCCGATCATAAAGTTGCACTGATCGCCCAGGATAGCTGCGGCCCATGCGGTGGCCAGAAGCGCCACGATGTTAAAGCCGCCGTTATGGGCAAAGAAGCCCGAGGCAAACAGCAATGAGTCGCCGGGAAGGAACGGGAAGAATACCACGCCCGTCTCGATAAAGATGATCAGGAACACGCAGCCGTAGGCCATGAGCGGGCCGGCGGCGATCCAGCTGGCAATCGCAGTGCGCGGATCCTTAAGCAGCTCGGCGATAAAATTGATGAAACCCATGAAGTAAAACCTCTCAGTTGTGGGCGCGGACACGTCCAAGTTGACCAGTATACGGTTGCGGCGCGAGCACGGGCCAAACCCCTCAAAAGTCTTACTTCATTACCAGCAAGTTTGCATAACTGACACCTGTCGCCCAAAGCAAAGCAAGATTGCCCTTCCTAATCCCTAGCGAATCGCTATACTTTATTGAATCGCATTATCGCGGCGCTAAGGGAGGGCGGCCGGTGAGCTTTATCAACACCATTCGCGAGGATATCAAGACTGTCCAGGCGCAGGACCCTGCCGCACAAAATGGCCTGGTCATCTTCCTGTCCTACCCCGGCCTGCATGCCAAGTGGAATCATGTGCCCGAGCACTGGCTGTGGGAACACGGCCATCGATCGCTTGCCCGTGTGCTCTCGCAGTTAACCCGCCACTTCACCGGCGTCGAAATTCATCCCGCCGCGCAGATCGGCAAGCACTTCTTTATCGACCACGCCATGGGCGTCGTTATTGGCGAGACTACCATCGTGGGCGACAACTGTGTGCTCTACCAGGGCGTCACGCTCGGCGGCACCGGCAACGAGACCGGCAAACGCCACCCCACCTTGGGCAACAATGTCACGGTGGGCACGGGCGCTAAGGTGCTTGGCAACATCCACATTGGCAACAACGTCAAGATCGGCGGCAATTCAGTCGTCGTCAAAGACGTGCCCGACAACTGCACCGTTGTTGGAGTGCCCGGGCGCATCATCAAACGCAACGGCCGCCGCGTGTTCGAGGAGAGCTTCGATGCCAAGCGGCATCGCGAGTACATGCCCGACGATGCCGCCGAGCAGAGCGCCCTCAACCGTCAGGGCATCACCGAAAACGCCCGTCGCGTCAAGGAACTCGAGCAAGAGGTGGCCGAGCTCAAGGCCCTCGTCGCCAAGCTCGTGGACGAGCGCTAGGGCCGCGGGCAACCGCCACAGCATGAACGCCGACACAAAAGGCGCGCCAGGGAATCCGCTCCCGGCGCGCCTTCTTGTCGATGTGACATGCGGGACCGCCCCTTTGTCACCTTATGCGAACTGGCTTAGGTAGAGGTCGGCATAAACGCCCTCGGCAGCCAGCAGCTCCTTGTGCGTACCCTGCTCGATGATATTGCCGTGATCCATGACCAGGATGAGGTCGGCATCGACGATCGTCGACAGACGGTGCGCGATCACAAAGCTCGTGCGCCCGCGCATGAGCGCGTCCATGGCGCGGCCGATGGCGAGCTCGGTGCGCGTGTCCACGCTCGACGTCGCCTCGTCCAGGATGAGGATCGCCGGGTTGTTGAGCAGCACGCGCGCGATAGTCAGCAGCTGACGTTGGCCTTGGCTGATGCTCTCGGCATCGTTAGCCACACGCGTGTCGTAGCCCTGCGGCATAGTGCGCACAAAGAAGTCGACCTGAGCGGCACGTGCGGCCGCGACAATCTCCTCGCGCGTCGCCTCGGGACAGCCATAGGCGATGTTCTCGGCAATGGTGCCATCGAACAGCCAGGCGTCCTGCAGCACCATGCCAAACTGCTGGCGCAGCTCGCCGCGGCCCATGCGGCTCGTGTCCACACCGTCGAGCGTAATGCGCCCGCCGTCGATCTCGTAGAAGCGCATGAGCAGATTGATGAGCGTGGTCTTGCCCGCGCCCGTGGTTCCCACCACGGCAATCTTCTGGCCCGGTTCGGCGGTAAACGACACGTCGTGCATGAGCGGCTTGTCGGGCGCATAGCCAAAACGCACGTGTTCAAAGGCAACACGGCCCTCCACCTTGCCCGGCAGCTTGGCGGCGGCCGCCGGCAACGGATCGGCTTCCATCTCGGATTCGTCGAGCAGGTCGAATACGCGCTCTGCGCTCGCCAGCGCGCTCTGCAGCGAGTTAAAGGTAAACGACAGCTGCGTCATGGGCTCGGACGCCTCGTAGATAAACTGGAAGAACGCCTGGAACACGCCGACGGTCATATGACCGGCGACCAGCATGCTGCAACCCACCAGCGCGATCACGATCTGCGCCAAACGGCCGATAAAGCGCACCGCAGGGCCGACGGCATTGATCATAAAGTCGGCCTTGGTACTCACGCGCGCTAGCTCCCTCGAGGCCTCATGCACTTCAGCAGAACTCTGCCGCTCGCGGTTAAACGCACGGATCACCAGACGGCCCGAGTAGCCTTCCTCGACCGTGCTCGTAATCTTGGACACCCACTCCTGGCGCTCGCCGGTCACATCATGTGTGCGACGCGAGACCACTTTGGTCACTAGCAGCGAAAGCGCCGTAAAGAACAAAAAGACCAGCGTGAGCTGCACGCTGAACACGAACATCACGCTCACGGCGCCCACCACGGTACCGATCGACACCAGAAGCTGCAGCAAGCCGCGCTGCATGCTTTCGGACATCTTGTCCAGGTCGTTGGTCGCGCGGCTGACGACCTCGCCGGGACGATGCGCGTCAAAGTAGGCAAGCGGCAGACGGTTGAGCTTTTGTGCGATGCGGTTGCGCAGGCGCAGGTTGAGGCGCTCGGCAACGCTCGACATCAAAAAGCTCTGGAGTGCGTAGAACGAGGCGGCGGCGGTCCAGATCATAAAGTAGATAAAGATGGTCCTGCCGCAGTTCTCCCAGGTAATGCTGAAGGTGGTGTTGTTGGCAAACGCCAGCTTCATGTGCCCCCACAGCTCATCGATCACGCGGGCGCTGTAAGCCGGCGCCGCGGTGTTAAAGATGGCATAGAACACGATACTCGCGAACACGATATAGAAGCGCCAATGGTCGCCGGCGGCCTCGCTCCACAGGCGGCGCACCGTCGCCCAGGTGTCGCGGGGCGTCTCGTCCTCGTCCTCGTCGTCAACGTCGCGCATGCGCTCCGCCTCGGCGCGGGCGCGCTCGTCCTCGGCGCGCTCATTTTCCTCGTAGAGTGCCTGGCGGCGAGCCTCGCGCTCCGCCGCTGCCTTGGCGTCTTCCTCCAGGTCGGGCGTGGCGACCGTCTCCTCGACTGTCTCTGCAGCCGCGGCGTCATCGGCGATGCTCCGCTTCTTGAGCTCCTCGGTCATGCTACTCACCTCCCTTCATCTGCGATTCCGCGATAGCGCGGTACACCTCGCAGGTTTCCATGAGCTCGTCGTGCGTGCCCAGACCCACGACCTCGCCGTCTTTGAGCACCACGATCTGATCGGCATGCAAAATAGTCGAGATGCGCTGGGCGATGATGAGCACCGCGGCATCGCGCGTTTCGTCCTGTAGCGCATGGCGCAGTGCCGCATCGGTCTTAAAGTCCAGGGCCGAAAAGCTATCGTCGAAGATATACAGATCGGCGTGCTTCATGAGTGCGCGGGCAATCGCCAGGCGCTGGCGCTGACCACCCGAGAAGTTCGTACCGCCCTGGGCCACCGGCGTATCGAGCCCCTGGGGCTGGTCGAGCACAAAGGCGCTCTGGGCAACCTCCAGCGCATGGAGCATGTCAGCCTCAGTCGCGCCCTCGTTGCCAAAGCGCAGGTTGCTCGCCACCGTACCCGAGAACAGCCATGCCTTCTGCGGCACATAGGCGATACGCCCGCGGATATCGTCTTGCGAAAGGTCGCGCAGATCGACGCCGTTCAGGCGAATGGCGCCCTTCGTGGCATCGTGGAAGCGAAGCAAGAGCTTGGCCACCGTTGACTTGCCCGAGCCCGTCGAGCCCACGATCGCGGTCGTCTGTCCGCGGCGACAGGCAAAGCTCAGGTCACGCAGGGTATCCTCATCGGCATCGTCAAAGCGAAACGACATGTGGTCGAACACGGCCACCGTGTCGGCCCCATCTGCGGACTCGGGCGCCCCGTCACCCAGCGTAGCCTTGCCGTCCACGATACTCGGCTCGATTTCGAGCACCTGCTGCGCGCGGTTGAGACACGCCGCGGCGCGCGGGAGCGTCAGCACCACCATCTGCGCCATCATCACAAAGAACAGGATCAGGATCGCGTACTCCAGCACGGCCGAGATGCTGCCGATTTGCATGGCATGGACGCCCACGCGGTTGCCGCCCACCCACAGCACCGCCACCTCGGCGATGTTCATCAAAAAGAAGCTGGAGCTGTCGAGACCCACAAACAGGTGGTTGACCTTGATGGCATTGGCCGCGTAATCGCTAAACACCTCGTCCAGGCGTTGCTCCTCGTGGCGCTCCTTGTTAAATGCGCGGATGACGCGCACGCCCACGATGTTCTCGCGCAGTACCACGTTCATGCGGTCGATAAAGCTCTGCAGGCGCATAAAGATCGGCGCGGCGTTGGCAACGGTAAAGACCGCCGCCACCAGCACGATCGCAACGACCACACCCAGCAGCGTGCCCATGGCAGGATCGATAAACCAGGCAAAGACGATACCTGCCACGGCCAAGAACGGTACCGGCAGCACCAGCTGAATCGTCTGCAGGATCGCTTGCTGGATCACGTTGATGTCGTTGAGCGAGCGCGTGATCATCGAACCCGTGCCAAAGCGCTCAAAGTCACTGGCGGACAGCTCGAGTGACTTATCGTAGACGGCGTTGCGGATGTCGCAGGCCACATTGGCCGCCAGACGGGCCGAAAGATAGCAGCCCAGCACCGCGCCGCCGCTGGCCATGCCGGTCGCGATGAACATATACACGCCGTTGCGCAAGATGTAGTCGACGTCGCCCGTCGTGATGCCCGTGTTGACCATGTTCGCCAACATCGTGGGCACGAGCAGCGTACCGACGTTGTCTATTAGCAGCACCAGCAGCGTCACCGCAATCAGCCCGCGATACGGCCTCATAAACCTCATTAAGAGTCGCATATCTCCCCTTCGCCCTTATCGTCAGCCTCGTTCTCAGCGGCCACCTGCCGTCTAAACGCCGCGCACTCTTCGTTCAGAACATAGGAGAACTTACCGACCAAGCGCATAATCTCGCGCTGTTCCCACGGCTCGAGTGCCTCGAATGCCTGTTGCTCGGCTTTTTGCGCCGGCAACGCGTAGCGCTTGGCAAACTGCACGCCTTCTTCGGTCAGTCGCACAACCTTGTTCTTACGACTGCCCTCGGCAAACTCCAACGTCGCAAGCCCTCGCGCCCTGAGTGTCTTGATCGCCGAATTAATGGTCTGTTTGCTGTAGAACCATTCACTCGTCAGCCGGCTCACGGCAACGCTTCCGCCCGCCGCACTCGTGTCGACGAGCATCCAGTAGGCGCAGTCCGAAAGACCGCAGGTACGTGCGAACTCCGAATAGATACGGTCAAGTCCGTTAAGCATCCGGTCGAAATCGACCGGGCTAACTGCACTATTCATCTCTCCCTCCATTCGATAGTCCGAGTTTTGACTAATTTAGATTTCAGGTTAGTCCGAGTTTTGACTATCGTCAAGGGCGGCCGTGCAAGAGGTGCGACCTATACAACATTTCGACAAAAAAAGACCGCCGGCGCGGGGGCAGCGCCGGCGGTTGCGAGAGAATATCGATTGTTGGTTGTTATGCAGCGACGGCCTCGTAGACCGTGGCGCCCGAGAAGCTGTCGTGAAGGCTCTTACCGCAGATCCACGGCAGTTCGACAACCTCGCAGACCGTGTTGACCAGCTCGGAACAGTCAGTAAAGTGGCCCTTATCGTTGAGGGCCTCGCAATCCTGAACACGCCAATAGCCATCGGTGTGCGTGATGTAATACTCGTGATCGTCGATCGTCACAAAAGCGCGCGTCTTGGAACGCAGCAGCTTCAGAAATCCTTCGAAGTCGGTCTCGACGAGATCTCCAGCCTGGAACATGATGCTACCTCCTGGCCCGGCGCCACCATGGCGCGTTGATAAACGTTGGTACTCCTTTAGTAAAACCTTTATCAGAGCTTATGCGCGCATCATTTAGGCAAGTGGTAAAAACCGCAGGGTAGACGGGATAAAACGTTTAATCATCCCACCGGTTTGTCACATTCTGGCTGAAGTTTTATGCAAACCAACTTTTCCACTTGGTAGCTTACATTGTTTGGGGCCAACTGCGCGATTACGGTTTTGGTTCGACGGGTAAGAACGAGGCATCGAAAGCAACGTCAGGAGGACACATGGAGACCATCGAGGCACTCATCCACCGCCGCAGCCGCCGCAAATACAGCGATCGCCCCGTCGAAACAGATAAGCTCGACCGTATCATCGAAGCCGGCCAGTACGCGCCGAGCGGCATGGGGCGCCAGCCGGTCACGTTCGTCGCCGTCACCGACCCCGCAACCGTCGAGCGCCTCTCGCAGCTCAACGCCCAAGTTATGGGCAGCGAGGGAGATCCCTTCTACGGCGCCAAGACCGTTGTGGTGGTGATGGTCGACCGCAGCGTGCCCACGCACCTGGAAGACGGCTCGCTCGCCATGGGCAACCTGCTCAACGCAGCCTATGCGCTGGGCGTCGATTCGTGTTGGATCCACCGCGCACACGAGGTCTTTGACTCACCCGAGGGACTGGAACTGCTGGCCAAGTGGGGTCTGCCCGCCGACGGAAGCCTGCGCGGTGTGGGCAACTGCATTCTGGGCTATGCCGAAGACGTGCTTCCCCAGGCCAAACCCCGCCGCGACAACGTCGTGTACGTCAGGTAATTAGTTCCGCCGTTCTAACGAACGGCGGCCCCGCTGACGCTGCGCGGGCCGCATTCACGCCAATCTGACGTTCAATTTCGAGGGCGCGACCAAAAGGTCAGCGCTCTCTCATTTCACGTCACCTTGGCGCAAATGCGGCTCGCTCGCTGTTGGTGACTGACATCGGGTGCGCCACTGGTGACATCTGGCACTTGGGCAGCTAAAAGGCCCCGTTCCAAATTTGCTGCTCCACTCGCAACTTATCTTGCCGATGGAGTTGTCGTCGTTTCGTTCGCGTGGGTCGTTTCGGCGCTGTCGCCCTGTTCGTCCTCGTCCTTTTGCGCGTCGGCGATGGTGGAGGCCGCCGCGACGATACCACGCTGGGGCGCGACGCCCGTCTGGGCCTGAGCGCCCTCGACAAGCTCCGTGCCGGCATGCGCGAGCTCGGGTGACTTAACCACTGCGTCCAGATTGGCCCCGCCGCCGGCGTAACCAAGCGCCGCGAGCGCGATGACAACCACCGCGACAACGACTGCGATCGGAACATAGCGATGCCAGCCTGCGGGATTGAGGCCGCTACGGCGAGCAGCGCCACGGCTAATGAAGCCGAGCGTTCCATCGTGCTTGAGCTTTGACCCCACCACACGCTTACGGACCCACGGCGACGATTCGGCCTGCATGGCCAAGCGAGCGCTTGCCGAAGGATAGCCATATCTAGTGCGTTTGAACGCGCCGTCGAAGCCTGAGGCGCTTTTGCCCCACGTCCGCGAAGTCGTGCGACGGTTGACCGGCGCCGTGGGCTTTCGAGCCCGATTAGGTTTTGAAGTCTCCGCCATACGCCCCCACACGCCGTAACGCAATCGAAACATTACCGCTTTGGACTGTAGCACACGTGCTGCACGCGGTCACGAGCGCCTCGCTCAGCGGTCGTCGTCCTTCAGCAAGCGCCACAGGGTCGTGCGGCTTATTCCCAGCACCTCGGCAGCGCGGGTCCGGTTGCCCTGAAGGTAGCCTACGACCAGCCGCGCGATGTCGCGTTCGGTATCGGTCAGTGGACGCAGGATATACAGGTCGCTGTCGAGCGTCGGAGTGCCAAAGGTTGCGGTTTTGATGACGTCCTCCTGGGCGAGCACCTCCTCCGCCACCGCGCGCTCCACCACACCCGACCCTACTAATATATAGAGTCGTTCCGAGACCTCGCGAAGCTGCAGATAGTTGCGTGGCCAGCGATAGCCATTGAATGCCGAGGCAGCCTCCTCAGACATACTCGGAGCGGCAGTTCCAAAGACATCTGACAGATACGACAAATACTGCGCAACCTTTTTCGATGCGCCACCCTGCTCGGCAATCGCGGGCGCCACACTCACTGCGCACGCCAAGCGATCGGTTACAAAAGCGGCCTGATCGCTTTCGCCACCGCCCGGCATATCGTTTGCCGTCAGAACCACATGGCAACGCGCGGCCAGCGCCGCGTCGGTCATCGTAGAGACAAGCTCGCGCAGACGCCGCGGCGAAAGTGCATGCCAGCCGCCAATACAAAGGGTCAGCCTTGCCTGGAACAGCGGCGATTCCGAGCTTTTGAGCAGATGGCGCCAGCCGCGATCTGTGAGCTCGTCAAGCGCCACGGACACAAAGGGTTCATCAGCATAAGGCCCATCCAGATAGAGGCGTTTTGCAATCTCTGCCTGGCCAGCACCCAGCTCGCCCTCCAACATGAGGGGCACGCCGCGGGCATAGCTTTCGCAGACGGGGCCAGAGACCGCAGCGGCACCCTCGACAATGCCGTACGCGCTTGCCTCGTAGCGCGCCTCGACCTCATCTGCGTTAAGCCACTCAATGCCCGCGTGTGCCGCCACACCGCGCACCTCGCGGACCACGACCACCCAAAGCGCGCCGTATTCCTTGGCGACCGGACGCACCGTGAGGCTCAAGCGCCCTCCCGCATGCCCCATCACCAGACGCGTGCCGTTGCCCACGCGCCCCAGGTGCTCGGCGACAAATGCCGCGATATCTTGCTCGAGCGCGACATCATCCATGGTCGAAATTGCCACGTGTCCATGCCCATCGATTGCCAACGCCGAGGCCCCGGCAGCAGCCAAGGCCTCGATCAAGATTTGTAGCTTGGCGTCACTGTTCATATTGCGCCCCGTCCTCGACGCCACGCCGCCACCGACGGCCGCGCGGGCGAGTGTTTCAAAATTAAACGATATTACTCACCAAACACTATAGGGCAGAAGCCGCCGTCCTGCGAGTATATGAGTTGCCCCGCATCGCCATCCTGGCGGGGCGATAAGAGCTCTTCGGGACCTATCAACCTGCGGACAAGCCATACCCGCAAGAGCTCCTATCGCTCCACCGCGGGCATGCGCTCGCCAGCACGCAGCACGCAAATAGGCTGCTTCTCTACCAGATTCCCAGCACGTGCTGCATTCCCAAACTCATGCACGCAATGCCAATCCAGCAGCAAAAGCCCAACGCGATGGGCTTTCCGCCCTTTTTGACCAGCTCGACGATATCGGTATTAAAGCCAATAGCCGCCATGGCCATCACGATAAAGAACTTCGACAGCTCCTTGATAGGCGCCGTAATGGATGCAGGAAGCTGAAGCACCGTGGTGATTACACTCGCCAGCACAAAGAACAGCACGAACATGGGAAACGCGCGTTTAAGCGAGAACGTGCTTTTGGCGTCGCCGCCGGCCTTGCGCGCCAGATGCATCTGCCAGCATGCGAGAACCAACGTGATGGGAATAATGGCCAGCGTTCTGGTGAGCTTGACCACCGTGGCGCTTTCGAGCACATTGGCGCCGGGATGCATACTGTCCCAGGCACTCGCCGCAGCCGTTACCGACGAGGTGTCGTTGATGGCGGTGCCGGCAAACAGGCCAAAGCCCTCGTTGGTCAGGCCGAGCATGCCGCCGAGCGTCGGAAACACGAGCGCCGCGATAACGTTAAACAGGAAGATGACCGAAATAGCCTGGGCAATCTCGCGATCGCCGGCATCGATGACGGGCGCGGTCGCGGCGATGGCAGAACCGCCGCAAATCGACGAACCCACACCCACAAGCGTCGCGATCTTGCCCGGCACGTTCATAACGCGGCAGAGCACGAAGGCGACAACAAGCGAGGTCGAGATCGTCGCCACGATAATCGGCAGCGACTGAGCGCCTTTGGACAGAATCTGAGAGAGGTTCATGCCAAAGCCAAGCAGGATTACCGCGTACTGCAAGACTTTTTTAGACGTATAGGTGACACCGGCGACGAGTTGTTCGCGACGATTCTTGGGAAAGACGAGCGCCAGGACCATGCCAAAGAGGATGGCAAACACCGGCCCGCCGACCACCTCAATCTGTTTACCGAGCAACGTCGCGGGGACGGCGACGATCAGGCAGAACAAGACGCCCTTCCAGCGCTCGCGTACGATATTCGCCAGTTGCATATGGGATTCCTTCTTTCTATTTCACGTTTGCGACGGCTTATGATACGGCAACATTGAGCACAGCCATGCGCAAACAAAGACTAAGATGCCGCAATAGTTCTCGGGCAACAGCCGAATTACCCACCGCGGAGAGCTGATTCGCGGCATAATTAACAGCTGATATATGAGTGTGATAGAACGGTTGCGAGGCACTATGGAAGAATCGATGCACGTCGGCGAGCAGGAAACGAGCCTACAGGACCAGTCCTACCACACCATTCGACGCAAAATCGTCTACCTGGACTACAAGCCGGGCGAAAAGCTGGGCGTAAAGCAGCTTTGCGACGACCTTGATATGGGGCGAACCCCTGTGCGCGAGGCGCTGGTGCGTCTGGCACAAGAGGGCCTGGTGCGTACCGTGCCCCAAAGCGGCACCTATGTCTCACCCATCAACCTCACTCTTGCCGAGAGCGCCTGCTACATTCGCGAGCACCTGGAAAAGCAGGTGATTGTGGAGTGCTGCGCCCGCGCCACCTCGGCAGGCATCGAGCAGCTCGACCGAGCCATCGCGCTGCAAGAAAAGACCATGGCCGAGGAGGATCGCATCGGCTTCTTTTTAAGCGACAACCTCATGCACCGCATGATCTTTAGCATCGCGTGTCGCAGTACCGTGTGGTCGTGGCTCGAGGCGACCAATGCCGACCTGGAGCGCTTCCGCTGGCTGCGCGCCGCCACGCAGACGCTCGACAATCAGGAGACTGTTAACGAGCACAAGCAAATCCGCCGCGCTATCGCCGGTCGCGACCCCATCGAAGCGAGTTTTTTGGTCAGCAAGCACCTGCACATGATGTTCCGTAACCAAACTGAGGTTCTGGACCAGTTCCCCGAGTACTTCGAGACCAGCAAGCTCCGCTAACCTGCCAAAAAGGGACAGGTTTATTTTGGCAGGTTTTATCTGGGCAAATGCAACAAGGCCCGACTCCGCCACAACGGGGCCGGGCCTTAGTCGTTAAAGTGCGCCGATGACGGGACGCTCGATGTCAGTCACCTTGGCGCAAATGCGGCCCGCGCAGCGTCGAGCAGTTCCGGCGTTTGGCAAAACGCCGGAACAACGATTACTCGACGGTCACGCTCTTAGCGAGGTTACGGGGCTGATCGACGTCGCAGCCGCGCAGGATGGCGACCTCGCGGGCGAGCAGCTGCAGCGGGACGCTCGCCGTGATGGGGCTGAACACGTCGCGGACGGCCGGCACGCGGATGATGCAGTCGGCGATCTTGTTGATCTCCTCGTCGCCCTCGGTGGCAACGACGATGACCTTGGCACCGCGCGCCTTGCACTCCATAAGGTTCGACACGGTCTTGTCGTAGGTGGCGCTCTTGGTGGCCACGGCGATGACGGGGAAGCCCGGTTCGATCAGCGCGATGGGGCCGTGCTTCATCTCGCCGGCAGCATACGCCTCGGCATGCAGGTAGCTGACCTCCTTGAGCTTGAGTGCGCCCTCGTAGGAGATGGCAGCGCCCATACCGCGGCCCACGAACAGCGCCGACTGCGCGTCCTTGCAGACAAGCGCGGCCTCGCGCACGGCCTCGGTCTGCGTGTCCAAAATCCACTGGATCTGCTCGGCCGTATCGGAAAGCTCGCGGAACATCATGCGCGTCTGCTTGGTGGTCAGACGGTACTTGACCTGCGCCAGCAGCAGAGCCAGCAGCGTCAGGCTCACAACTTGGCCGATGAAGCTCTTGGTCGAGGCGACGGCGATCTCCTTGTTGGCCTTGGTGTAGATAACGCCGTCGCTTTCGCGCGCCACGGGGCTGCCCACCACGTTGGTGATGCCAAAGACCTTGGCGCCCTTGATACGCGCGTCGCGAATGGCAGCGAGGGTATCGGCCGTCTCGCCCGACTGGGATACGGCAACGACGAGCGTCGTCGGCGTGATGATAGGGTTGCGATAGCGAAACTCGCTGGCAGCCTCAACCTCGGTGGGAATGCGAGCCCAACCCTCAATAAGGTTCTTTGCGATGAGTCCGGCGTGATAGCTGGTGCCGCAGGCGATCACGTAGACGCGGTCGATATCGTTGAGCTCCTCGAGCGAAAGACCCAGCTCGTCGATATCGAGCTCGCCGGCGGGGGTCATGCGGCCAACCAGGGTATCGCGCACGACGCGAGGCTGCTCGTGAATCTCCTTGAGCATAAAGTCGGGATAGCCGCCCTTTTCGGCCATATCCAGATCCCAATCGATGTGGGTGACCTTGGGCTCGATGACATTGCCGGCCTCGTCGGTGTACTCGACGCCCGCAGGCGTAAGCTTGGCAAACTGACCGTCCTCGAGCACCACGACATCGCGGGTGGCATCGATAAGCGCGATCACGTCGGAGGCAACGTAGGAGCCGGTCTCGCCCACGCCGACCACAATCGGAGAGTCCTTGCGGGCCACGGCGATCACGCCGGGCTCGTCGGCGCACACGGCGGCCAAACCATAGGCGCCTACCACGTGGGTGCAAGCCTCGCGCACGGAGGCCATCAGGTCGTGCGTCTCGGCATAGGCCTCTTCGATCAGATGCGCGAAGACCTCCGTATCGGTCTCGCTCTTAAAGTGATGGCCGCGACCCTCCAGCTCCTCGCGCAGTTCGGCAAAGTTCTCGATAATGCCGTTGTGGACGATGGCGATGCGACCGTCGCAGCTGGTGTGGGGATGAGCATTAACGACGGAAGGCTTGCCGTGGGTGGCCCAGCGGGTGTGGCCGATGCCGCAGGTAGCGTCGCTGTCGATATTGGAAAGCTCGCTCTCCAGACCCACAACCTTACCCACGCGGCGGATGACGTCGAGGTGCGCCGCGGCACCCTCGCCCACCTCGAGCGCGACGCCCGAGGAGTCATAGCCGCGATACTCCATGCGCTTAAGGCCTGTGACCAGGATGTTCTTTGCAATATCAGAGCCGGTGTAGCCGACAATTCCGCACATAGGATAAATCCCTTCGTTCGCGTGACTGCAAGACGTCCACGCACGGGGGGCGCTGAGACGTATAACGTTCGAGTATTGTACTCACGCAAGCGCAAGCTGATATACCAGAATTGGTATCTCAACTTAGATACCACCCGATGCACACATGCCCAAATCATCACGATGGGGACAGGCGCCTTTGCGGTGGCTTGACCGGTTCTAGAGGCGCAGATGACGCTCGAGCCGATTACCCAGGGCAGTGAGCGCCATGACAATGACGTAGTAGACCACGGCCGCCACCAAAAACGGTTCAAAGGCCCGATAGGTGAGCGCTTGCACGCTCTGGGCGGCACGCATCATGTCCATCAGACCGATGGTTGCCACCAGCGAGGAGCTCTTGAGGACCGTGATCACTTCGTTGACCAGGGCGGGGGCAATCGAGCGCATCGCCTGCGGAACAACGATCTTGCGCATCATGGGAACATAGCGAAGCCCAATGGCCCGAGCGGCATCGTACTGACCCCGGTCAACGCCCTCGATACCACCGCGTACCGTCTCGGACACCGTCGCTGAACCGTTGAGCCCCAGCGTAATGGCACCGGCGGCAAACATTGAAATTTTAAAGCCCGTGAGTTGCGGCGTCGCAAAATACGCCAAAAAGAGCAGAACGATAAGCGGCACGCCGCGAAAGATAGAGGTGTAGAAGCTGAGCACCGCACGCAACGGGCGACAGGGTAAAACCTTGAGCACGGCAATGAGAAAGCCCAGGGCAAGCGCTATGACCAGCGCGGCGGCCGTCACCTGACAGGTCACGACCAGGCCGCTCATAAACATCGGTATATATGGTTCTAGCAGTTCAAACTTCATCAGCATGCCCTTGGCGTGCGCCTCACCGGATCGCTATTTTCCGGCAACCGTCGACGTGCCGGAAGCGGAATAGTCGCCGTTCCACATAAAGTCGGCGCCCACATACTGCTTGATATAGCCGTCGATGGTGCCATCCTCGAGCATCTCGCCGATGCACTCGTCAAGCGCCGCGACAAAGCCGGCACCCTTCTTGGCCATCAGGCGGTACACGTCCACATGACCGCTCGTCTCGGAGCGATCGAGCAGGCCCAGCACCAGGCCCTCGTTCGCATCGCGCATGGACTGGCCCTCGGCGCCGTCGCACAGGTAGGCATCGATGCGCCCGGCGAGCACCTCTTGCAGGCACTGGTCGCCGCCGTCGTACGTGTGAATATCGGCATCGGGCATGACCTTGGCGATGAACTTGTTCTGCACGGTGCCGGTGGTGCAGGCGATGGACTTGCCGGCAAGGTCCTCAACGCGCTTGACAGGATCGCCGCCAAGTGTGAGAACGCCTACGAGCGGCTGATAGTAGCCGCACGTGAAATCGTACGTCTGCTCGCGCTCTTCGTTGGAGCTCATCGCCATGGTAAAGGCCTTATCATCGCTCTGCACCGATGCAAGCGTGGCGGCAAAGTCCTGCGGCTCAAAGTCGTAAGAAAAGCCCAGGCGCGAGGCCATCTCGTCGGCAATGGCGATATCCAGGCCGACAACCTTCTGCTTGCCGTCCGACTGCGTCTCCAGATAGCGATAGGGCGCGAAGGCATCGTCGCCCACAAAGGTGAGCTTGGCGCCTTTGATATCGTCGCCCGCACTCGCAGCAGAACCAGCGGCAGAGCCCTTGTCAGCGCCATTGCCAGCGCAACCGCTCGCCGTAACCAATGCTGTACCGGCAAGCAAACTCAGGAAATCACGACGAGAAACAGAGCGAGTCATACCAAAGCCTTTCAATCTACGTTCAAAACGGCTTCTATTGTAGACACTCCACTGTTTAGCGCGCAGCCCAGCCGTATCAAAACCACTACAAAGGGGGACAGGCACCTTTGTGGTGGCTTGGGCTCCAGCGTTTACCCAGATAAAACCTGCCACAATAAACCTGTCCCTAATTGGAAGGTTTTGACACCCTAGGTGCGGGCGATGCTACAATCTGGCTTGTACTTGAAACGCATCAAAGGGGCCGCTATGGCAAAGGTAAAAATCAGCGATGTCGCGCGCGAGGCAGAGGTTTCGCTGGGCACGGTTTCCAACGCACTCAACCACCCCGAAAAGCTGCGCCCCGAGACCCTTAAGCTCATCAACGAGACCATCAGTCGCCTTGGCTACCTGCCCAACCAAAGCGCCCGTCAGCTCGCGGGCGGCACCACCAAGTCCTTTGGCCTGGTCCTTCCCCGTCTCGACCACGGCTTCTCGCTCCAAATTGCCAGCGGCGCCCATAACGAGGCCCGTAAGCACGGTTACGACCTACTCATCGCCAACGCCGATAACGACGATATTCTCGAGGACCATTACCTGCGCTATTTTATGGGCACGCAAATGTCCGGTGTCATGGTTCAGCCCATGACGTCCCCCGACTGGCACCCCGCCATGACCAAGATGCCCGTGCCAATCGTCCATCTGGACATCCACTGTTCCGAGCCCGGCTACTACGTAGCGGCCGACAACGAGGCCCAAGGTCGCATCATTGCCGAGCTCGCCATCGCCCGCGGCGCACACCATATTGTCGTCGTCGGCCGAGCAGCATTTATGCAGCTCACCCTACGCGTGCTTGGCATCCACAAGGCCCTCGCCCTGCACCCCGATATCAAGATCGAAGTCATCGACGCTGGCGAATGGAATACCGCTGCCGACGGCTACGGCATCGGTGCCCAAATCGCCGAGCGCCCCGCGGACGAACGTCCCGATTTTGTCGTCGGCCTGACCGATGTGTTGGCCTCGGGCGTCGTTTCGGCACTGGTCGACAAGGGCATCTCTGTCCCCGGGCAAGTACGCGTGGCCGGATGCGACGGCAACCCGCTCGCTTGGAGCGGATCGGTCCCGCTCACTACGGTAGCGCCCCCGGGCTACGAGATTGGCCGCAAGGGCGTTCAATTGCTCATGGAGCAAATCGAGAACAAGGTCCCGACAAAGACCAAGCATATCCACGTCGGCTCTGCAGCGCGCACCGTCACCGCGGTCACGGCCACCGAGGACATCAACCGCCAAGAACTCGTGCGGCCGTTCCTCCTCGAACGCGCCAGCACCCAGGCGAGCAACCACGCCGAAGCCACCGCCATCAACCTCGGCGCTTACCTGTAGCAAAAAGCGCCGCAGCGGAATCAGCCCCGCTGCGGCGCTTTTTCCGGCCCCACACCCATTAGCCAGGGCTACAGCTACGGATATTTATGGAATATAATCCATATTTTCATGAGTTATTTTGATAAAATGGATTCGGTTCCATATTTTTTGTAATTATATATAAATATTGATTTTGTTCCAATATTTTCAGACCCAGGGAGAGGCTTTATGGATTTGATTGACCGCAAACAGTACCTCGACTGGCTCATTTCGTGGAAAGACTCGCATGTTATCAAGGTCGTTTCGGGCGTGCGTAGGTCAGGCAAATCGAAGCTATTCGAGATTTACCGTGGTCATTTGCGCGACCATGGAACCACAGATACCCAGGTTATATCCCTCAACTTTGAAGATCTGGAGTTCGAGTCTCTTACGTCGTATAGAACACTCTACGACTACGTTTCCGCCAGACTCGTCCCCGATAAGATGAACTACGTTTTTCTGGACGAGATACAGCATGTCGAGCACTTCGAAAAAGCCGTCGACAGCCTATTTATCAGGGATAATGTCGATCTCTACATAACCGGTTCCAACGCCTATCTGCTCTCGAGCGAGCTGGCAACCTTACTATCCGGTCGCTACGTAGAGCTCAAGATGCTGCCTCTCTCCTTTAAAGAGTTTTGCTCGGCAAAAACCAATGGCGAAAAGGCTCATACCCAGCTGTTTGACGAGTACATCACCCGGGGCTCCTTTCCCTTTATCGCCGAAACGGGTATCCAGGGCCCCCAGGCGCGTGATTACCTTATGAGTCTCTACGACACCATAGTCATACGCGACGTTATCGAACGCTTGAAGGTCTCGGACGTCTCGACCCTGCGCGATATCACCAAGTTCCTACTCCATAACATCGGAAGCCGAACCTCGGTTAAAAAAATCTCCGACACACTCTCGTCCAACGGCAACAAAACCGATCAGAAGACCGTCGCCAAGTACCTCAAAGGCTTAACAGACAGTCTCGTACTGTATTCAGCGCCGCGCTACAACGTACGCGGTCGACAGCTTCTAACAACAAACGGCAAATACTACGCCGTTGATCTTGGACTTAGAGGCGCTCTCGTCAAAACTCAGAGCAGCGACATCGGTCATATTCTCGAAAATGTCGTCTATCTCGAGCTTCTACGCCGCGGATACGACGTCTACGTGGGCGATATCGATGATGGGGAAATCGATTTTGTTGCCCTAGGCTCAGACGAGACGGCCTATTTTCAGGTTTCAGCCACCACGCTCGACGAAACCACCCTCAACCGCGAGTTGGCCCCCTTTAAGAAAGTCCGAGACAACTATCCCAAGACGCTTCTTACGCTCGACACGCTATTTGCTGACGCAAACTACGAAGGAGTTCGCAAGCGCAACGTAATCGACTGGCTCTTGGAGTAACTCGTAACGTCCAAAGCCCCGCCAACCTCTTGCCAAGGCGGCTGCCTCGATTATTTAAAGCACAAAGCCCCTCTTATCGGCCAAAACTGCAGTCTTGGCCGATAAGAGGGCTGGCCGTATCAGCGCTTCCGTGCGGGCGCCGCTGTCGTCACCGCTAGCGGCAGACAACGCCCACGGGCGCAATCGGGATCTTGGATATAGATGCGGACACCCAGCTAAGCGGTTGGCCGCATCTTTAAAATGCTATTGAAATGGCTCAGGTGCAGAGTCTAGCGCACGGCCTTGACCGCCGCCGTCAGATCGAACAGCGTATCGAGCACGGCCTCGCAGCCATCCACCACGTCCTGCGGCAGCGGCACGATATCGGGGACGGCAAAGACGTGGCAGCCGGCCGTGATGCCCGAGACGCAGCCGTTGCGCGAATCCTCGACCACGGCGCATTCCTCGGGGACAAAGCCCGCGCGCTCGCAGGCGAGCAGATACATCTCGGGGTCGGGCTTGCCGTGCACGACGTCCTCGCCACACGTTACCGTTTCAAACCTGTCAAAGAGACCGACCATCTTAAGGTTGCGCTCGGCCGTGACACGACGCGATGACGTCGCAAGGCCCACGTGATAGCCCGCGGCCAGCAGCTCGTCCAGGCACTCGGAGGCACCGGCCTTAAGTTCCAGTTCGGTCTTGACCATCTCGTCGCGAATCTCCTTGTGACGACGATAGATCGCCTCAGCGGTTTCTCTGCTGCCGTAATGCGCCTCAAGGATGTCCATGACATCGGGCAGCGTGCGACCGATAAACTGATGAATCAGCGTGTCATCAATCGCGACACCCAACTCGGCAGCGGGCGTTTTCCATGCCTTGATGCCCAGACGCTCGGTATCGACCAGCGTTCCGTCCATGTCAAAAATAACAGCCTTGATCATATCGGTCCCCCATCGACTCTCGCTGTCGCATTGCCGCAACTCTACCGCATTTGACAACTTGTATATAACGTATATACCATATTGCGCTTTCGTTACATAGGTAGAAATCTTATGACAAGCAGCTCGGTAGGATTATAGTTTTCGACCGAGTACATATTGGTAAGGAACGTTTCATGCTTTCAGACACCACCGCACCTGCAGAGGAGCTTCAGGACAAACTCGCAGCGCTCGAACAGCTGCTTTTGGCATACGGGCGCGTCGCCATCGGCTTTTCCGGTGGCGTCGACAGCAGCTTTTTAGCCGCGGTCTGCGCCCGCATCATGCCGTCCAGCACGCTTCTCGTTCACCTCACCACGCCGCTCATCGGCACGCCTGAACAGGCTTCGTTTGAGCGGTCCGTTGACGGGCAAGCCAATGAGGAGCCGCATTTTAAGCTCCCTGTGCTCAATCTTTCGGTCGATCAGTTGCAGCTCCCCCAAGTAGCCTGCAACGATGCCAATCGCTGCTACCACTGTAAGCAGGCCGGCTTTACCGCCATCGTCAACCACGCCAAGTCGCTCGGCTTTTCCACCGTCATCGATGGCAGCAATGCAAGCGATCGCGGTGACTACCGCCCTGGCATGCGCGCCGCAGAAGAGCTCGGCGTACGCTCCCCTCTTATGGAGGTCGGCTTTACCAAGGACGAAGAGCGTGAGCTGTTGCGCGCATGGGGCTATCCCGTTTGGAACCTGCCGGCGGGAGCCTGTCTTGCCACGCGCGTCCCCACGGGCGAGGAGCTTACGCGCGAGAAGGTCTCCCTGATTCGCGTCTGTGAGGATTACCTGCACGATCTCGACCTGGCGCAGGTACGCGCGCGCTTGGTCGGCGGCTGCATGCATATCGAGGCCGCGCCCACAGATGTCGCCAAGATCGCCGCCCTCGGCGGTGCTGCCGTCGACGGCGAGGGCAAGACCCCGTTGCCCGCTGCCATCGAGTCCGCGCTGCGCGAGCTGGGCTGCGCCCACATCTCCCCCGAGGTCACCCCCTACATCCACGGCAACATGAACCAGTAGCGTATCCCGATAAGTTGCGGTGGAATAGTTCCCGTTTTGCGGCCTATCGGGCCAAAACAGGAACTATTCCACCGCAACTCCGTTTGGCGAGCATGGACCCGCAGACCCGCCAAAAAGGACAGGTTTATTTTGGCAGGTTTTATCTGGGGAAACATCGCAAGACAATCGCCCCTCTAGCACCCATCCGACTTCGAGAGACACTAGAGGGGCGACCCGGCTGCATCTACTTCCTCCGATATCGGCGATTGCGGCTCGTCGATGAACCCATTACCTCAATGAGTCCTTTATCTGCCATTTTTGGCAGATGGTAACGGACAGACGAAATTCTGACCCCCGATGCAACCGCAATTTCTCGCGCCGTCATATCCACTTCGGCGCTGAGAGCCTCCAGGATCCTATCCGCCGTCGAAGCTGACGATTCTCTGTTCATATCGATAATTTCAAACGTGTCTTTGCCGCATTTTGACAGGACATGTTTATCCACAAGGTCCCCGCAGATCAGGCGAATGTCATCCGAATCCCACTTCAGGGCCTCTCGTATTTTTTGAACATCGCATACGCACCCATGCTCCCGCATAAACATGAGCAGTGTTTCCTCGCGATCCGTCAGCTCGGTGCCCACATGGCTCTGAATCCACGTGCGGTTTTCAGCTAGCTCCGCCCCGTGCCGGGAAAGCAGCACCGTAAACGAATCGGCCTTAACGATAAATTTCGGCCTGCCAAGCGAACGAGACTCCATCTCGCGAATCATAGCCGGGATACCAGATCCTTGGCTTTCCGCAACGGCCCCCTCGGCATGCTCTAACGGCGTCGCCCCCATTAGGCTCATGAGCTTTGGGTTTCGGCAGCGCGATTCCCCGTCTGCAAGATTGTCCACCGTCTTTCCGCCCCAAAGCCCGCCAGGGTTTTTGATCTCTATTCTGTCTGGATAGATATCGACACTCACGGCCTGCCCCACAAACATGGGTGAATATTCTCGATGGATGCAGGCATTTGCCAAGGCCTCGCGCAAAACCTCCTGGGGAACTTCCCAATCATCCCTTCTGCCAGCGCCTTGCACTATCGCCGCTTTGCGCAAGTTTCGTCCAATCGCGGCAAGGGCATCTTCGATGCAAGCCGGAATCGGGCCATCGCACAACTGGCGGTCAATAAACCGGGGCTGCCCGGGTGCAGATTTTTCCACATCGGAATGAACGGCGACATCGATCATCAGTTTGGGATAGAACTGCTGGGGGTAAATTCCCGCCGAAAGAAGCCCCGCGAGCTTCACGGCACCATCCCTTGTAGTGATATTGAGTCTGACCAGCTGCTTTTCCAGCGTATCGGCCCCGCGCAAAACGCGCGGGGTCTGCAGCCGGCGATTTGCGATAATAGACCGCACGACATCTGGATCCAAATCCTCGACCGTTGCCTCCGAAACCACCGTGCCGTCTGCATCGCTCGGAAGCAACGCACTCTGCAGTTCATATAGCTCAGCGGGTGACATCTTGATATCTTTATCATCCACGCGCTTGTAGCTACCGTTCTGCACGCCGCGCGCGCCGATATAGCAAGGCTTCGCTTTAAGCTCAAGTTCAAAGATGCACACCAGAAGCACCTGGAGCCCGTCGACCTCACCTCGATCAAGCTCGTACCGCGGCGCATGGGTCACCACTGCCGCTGAGCCTCCGTCTCCGATACCCGAAACAAACTGATCGCGCACCCTATCGATAGCAAAGTTAGCCGAAGGAACAAATCCTTCGGCTTCGTTCAGGCCCAAAATAATGAGCCCACCCGCAGTGTTCGCAAAAGCGCTCACTGTCTCCCATACGTCTGCGCTCAATTTATTCGTGCAGGCTTTAACTTCTACCGATGCGTCATCAGTCCCTCGCCTGCGAAGGCGCTCAACGATAAGGCCAAGAGGTTCATCCAGCAGCATTGGCATTCCGTCTCTCTAAAACGATAGATTTATCTCTCTAAAGTATAGTATATCTCTTTAACTTTAGAGAGATAAGCACCTTATTTTAGAGAGACATTAAGGGAGATGTATCGAATTCGCTGCTAGATTGCCTAATGCTATCTCTCTAACCAACCTTCTCTTTAGAGAGACATTTAGAGAGACGAGCGCGACCTCTCTAATCATGGGCTCCACTCTTTAAGGTGCACACTTCCTAACCGTGCCCTAAGTTGCGATGAAATAACTCACGATTAGCCTGCCAAAAAGGGACAGGTTTATTTTGGCAGGTTTTATCTGGGGAAACGCAAATAGGGCCGTGACACCCATACGGCGTCGCGGCCCTTTTCCTTGGAGAAGGATCAATTGATTGAACGGGATGACCGTTCTAGTCTTCGAGTCCGCTATTGATGAGCTCCGCAATCTCAACGGGATCGGTGCTCGCGCGCACCTTGTCACGGAAGCCGGCGTCCATCAGCATCACGGCAGCCTTGGAGAGCAGACGCAGGTGCGTAGTTCCGGCCTCGCCGGCGGGCACGTACAGCGCGAGCGCAACATCGACGGGCACCCCATCGAAGCTCGGCCATTCAACGGGCTCGGTCAGTTTAAGCACGGCAACGCCCGGCGTGTGGATCGCGTCGCTTTTGGCATGCGGAACGGCAAAACCGGCGACAAGGCCGGTCTCGGCCTCGTTCTCGCGAGCAATGAAGGCGGCCTCTACGGCAGATGCGTCATCGGCAAAGCCGAGCTCGATGGCCTGCTCGGACAAATAATGTAGGGCGTCCTCGCGCGAGGCGGCAGTATACCCGATTGTCACTTGGTTGGCAGATACAAATCCCATGGAAACCTTCCTTACAACACGGACCTGACCGCAGCTTCGATGCCGTCGGCGTCCAAACCGTACTTGTGCAGCAAATCGACCGCAGGACCGGACTCGCCATACACATCGCGCACGCCGACGCGACGCATCGGCACCGGATGCTGCTCTGCGAGCACCGAGGCCACGGCCTCGCCAAGACCACCGATAATCGAATGCTCCTCGGCGGTGACCACGCGACCAGTCTTCTTGGCGCTGGCAACCACCAGGCGCTCATCAAGCGGCTTAATCGTGTGCATGTTGATGACCTCGGCATCGATACCATCGGCAGCGAGCGCCTCGGCAGCCTCAAGCGCCTCGGCGACCATAAGGCCACAAGCGATGATGGTCACATCGGACCCCTCGCGCACGACCACGCCGCGACCAATCTTGAACTCATAGTCCTCGTGATCGTTGATGACCGGTGTTGCCAGGCGGCCGAAGCGCATGTAAACCGGGCCCTCAAACTCATAGGCGGCGCGCACACAGGCACGAGCCTCGACGTCGTCGGCGGGAACGACCACCGTCATACCCGGAATCGTGCGCATGAGTGCGATATCCTCGCAGCACTGGTGCGTGGCGCCGTCCTCGCCCACCGAAATGCCGGCATGAGTAGCGCCAATCTTGACGTTGAGGTGCGGGTAGCCGATGGAATTGCGGACCTGCTCGTAGGCGCGACCGGCGGCAAACATCGCAAAGGTGCTCGCAAAAGCAACGCGGCCCGTGGTCGCGATGCCGGCGGCAAGACCCATCAGGTTGCTCTCGGCAATGCCGGCGTCGTAGAAGCGCTCAGGGTGCGCAGCCTTAAACTTACCGGTCTGCGTGGCGGCGGCCAGGTCGGCATCGAGCACCACAAAGTCATCGCGCTCATTGCCCAGCTCGACAAGTGCCTCGCCATAGCTAACGCGCGTGGCGACTTTCTTGACGTCTGCCATTAGAGCTCCTCCCCTGCTGCTGCGAGCTCGGCCATGGCCTGCTCAAACTGTTCATCGTTGGGTGCCTTGCCGTGCCAGCCCACCTGGTTTTCCATAAAGGAGACGCCCTTGCCCTTCACCGTCTCGGCGATAATGGCCACGGGCGAGTCGCTCACTTTGCGGGCCTCGGCAAAGGCGGCGGCAATCTGCGCCATGTCGTTACCGTCGGCGAGCTCGATCACATGCCACTTAAAGGCGCGGAACTTGTCAGCGAGCGGCATGGCCGAGTTGACTTCATCGATCGTGCCGTCAATCTGCAAGCCGTTGTGGTCGACGACGGCAACAAGATTGTCGAGTGCATGGTTGCCGGCGAACATGGCCGCCTCCCACACCTGGCCTTCCTCGCACTCACCGTCGCCCAGCAACGTGTAGACACGGTAGCCGTCGCCCCAGTGCTTAGCGGCAAGCGCCATTCCAACTGCAGCAGAGATGCCCTGACCGAGCGATCCGGTGGACATATCGATGCCAGGGGCGTCGTTCATGTTGGGATGGCCCTGCAGTCGGCTGCCAATATGGCGGAGCGTCTCGAGCTCTTCGACGGGAAAATAGCCACGATTTGCCAACACCGAATACAGGCCCGGCGCCGCGTGACCCTTGGAGAGCACAAAGCGATCGCGATCGGCCTTGTGAGGGTCGGCAGGATCGATATTCATTTCCTCAAAGTACAGATACGTCATGATGTCGGCAGCACCGAGCGATCCACCCGGGTGTCCCGACTTGGCCGCGTGAACCGCAGTCACGACACCCTTCCTGACCTCATTGGCGACCTTCGCCAGCTCCTGGTTGGTCATACGAATTCCTCTCTTGAGAACAACCCCGGCACCGGATGACACGATGCCGGGGCAATCCACTCGTTAAGCCTGAGCGACGACCTTCTGCCAGTCGGCCTCGAACGAGGCAAGGCCCTGATCGGTCAGCGGATGGTGCAGGCACTTCTTAAGGGCTGCCATGGGCACGGTCGCAATATCGGCGCCAAGCAGCGCGGCCTGGGTTACGTGGTTGGGCGTACGAACCGAGGCGGTGATGATCTCGACGGTGTCGTCGACGTTCTTGCCCGTCCAGTCGTAGTTCTTAATGCAGGTCACGACGTTGTCGAGCTGCGAGATACCGTCCTCGGCGATGTCGTCGAAACGACCGACAAACGGGCTGATGTAGCGAGCACCGGCGTTGGCGGCCATAAGGGCCTGCGTCGGCGAGAAGACGAGCGTCATGTTGACGCGCACGCCTGCATCGGCCAGCGCGCGGCAGGCGGCGAGGCCGGCCTCGCAAACGGGGAGCTTGACTACAATGTTGGGGGCGAGGGCGGCAAGGCGCTTGCCCTCCTCGATCATGCCCTCGGCAGTGGTCGCGGTGGACTCGGCGGACACGGGCAGCCCCTCGCAAAGCTCGGCAATCTTGAGCATGTGAGGCTCAAAGTCAGCCAGCTTGCCGCCGGTCTTGGCGTACAGGGACGGGTTGGTGGTGACGCCGGCAAGGCAGCCCCAGCTCTTAGCCTCGGCGATCTCGTCAAGGTTGGCGGTATCGATAAAGAACTTCATGGTGCAAACTCCTTCTAAGGAATCCAAAACTCAAAAAATAGGACAAAGGGGATGTCCCTTTGTCCTATGTGCCGGGCCTGCGGCTGGGACATGCCCCAGGCCCGGCGTCGCGTAGGAAAAGCTACCTAGTCCTCGAGGGCCTTCTCGATGCGGCTCGTGACGCCCTTGAGGTTAAGACCGACGACGTACTGCTTGATCGGGCGCTTGATGTGCTCGATCACAAAGCGCTTGCCGTCGATGTCCTGGGCAGCGAGGTTGCGATAGAGCTTCTCGACCTGCTCCTTGACCTCGGGATCGTTAAAGGCATAGTGGCCGGAGACATCCAGAATCTTCAGGCTGAGCTCGTCGTCGGCCAGAATGTCGTCAACCTGCAGGTTGACATCGTCGCCGGTCATCCACTTGCGCCAGCGCTCGGTCTTGATAGCCTTGACCAGCAGCGTGTGATACAGGTCAGAGGGATCGTCGCACAGGCCGTTGTCGACCAGGATCTGCTCGGTGGCGCAGAGCTTGAGATAAGCGCGGGTCTCCTCGGTGCCGTACTGAGGGGCGACATTGGAGGCCGTCACGTGAGCTGGGATGTGCTCGAGCAGCGTCGCGTCATCCAGATAGTCGGCATTGTGCTCTTTCAGGCCCACGCCGTAGCGCTTAGCCATGTCGGCGAGCTCGCGGGCATTCTTGAAGTTGTAATGACCGACCTGCTCGGTCCAGCGGGTAAGGGTGCCGGTCTGGCCGACGATAAAGGTGGGCATGGGGCAGCCGCGCTTCTCGAGCTCGGGCTGCAGCTGAGAAATGAACTCCTCGTACTTATCGGTAGAGGTCAAGCCGCCATTGGTCTCCTCGGTACCGACCTCATAGGCAACCTCGGGCAGGTTATGCTCGCGACGGTACTGCTCAAGGTAGTCGATAAGATCGATCGTGCGGCGAAGCACCACGTCGAGCGGAATAACCTTGCCGATCTGATAGGGGTCCTTGGTGGGGTCGACCATCAGCAGGTCAAAGCCTGCCTCCATGTCGGCGACGAAGGACTTGCGGGCGAGCTCCATGGCCTCGTCCTCGGGCAGGTGGGCGTTACGCTCCTCGTCGCGCTGCCACGGACCGCCGTGATCGCGGCACAGGTAGTACGGACCGGTGTAACCCACCTCGTCGGCAACCTTCTTGATGTCGGCGGCAAAGCGCGTCTGGTCCCAACCGTTGACGTAGCCGGCGCCCATCTCGTCCATATCGACCTGGTTGCGGCTGGCGATAAACATGGGCGGGAAATCCTCGTCCTTGGCAAGCTCGAACACGGCCTGAATCAGATTGGGGCTCATGGGGCCAATGCCGACCATGGTTGCGTGATCGCCGCTATCCTGCAGTTTGAGCATGCCCTGAACGGCCTGGCGGATGGTGAGGTTGGACATTTTGTTCTCCTTCTCCAGAGGATTTTTGACAAAAGTTCCCTGGGACCCAGATGTGGGCCCTATCAGTACGGATGGATTTTGTTGTGTAGGGGCGGTTGTGCGGAGTCAAATCCATCCCTCCGCACAACCGGAGTCCTTAAAGGTTTACTTGGCCTGCTTATCGAGCGTGGGCTTCATGGCAATCAGGATTGCAGCGGCGACCACGGCGCCAATCACGATGTCCAGGCAGAACAGCGCGACGTTGTCGGTGGCAAGGGCGACGATAAAGCCACCGTGCGGGACGTAGCAGTCGATGCCCTGGAAGGCGGCAAGTGCCGCACCCACGGCAGAGCCGATGCAAATGCCGGGCAGGGTGTGACCGAGGTCCTTGACCGCGAAGGGGATAGCGCCCTCGGTAATACCGATGCAGCCCATGAACAGCGCGGAGATGCCCATCTGGCGGTCAGCGTCATCGAACTTGTTCTTGGCGATGAGCGCAGCGAGGCCACAGGCGATCGGGGGAACGGCGACGGCGACGCGGAACATACCGTTAGGACCGTAGATACCGGAGGCCATGATGGCCATGGTGAAGGTCGAGGCGGTCTTGTTGATGGGGCCACCCATATCGAAGGCGGTCATAACGCCAATGACCAGACCCAGGACAACTGCGGAACCGCCCTGCAGACTGCCGAGCACGCCGGTGAGCCAGTCCATCACAAAGCCAAGCGGCGTGGCCAGGATGTAGATATAGGCCATGCCCAGGACAAGCGAGGTCAGAATCGGGATGATCAGGATGGGCATGATGGTCTGGATGGTGTTGTTGACCTTCCAGGTCTTCATCCAGCGGACAAAGTAGCCGCAGATGACCGCCATGATCATGGCGCCCAAGAAGCCGGTCGAAACGCTGTTGCCGTTAGGGGTAACGACTGCGTTGTTGACCAGGTAGCCCAGGACAAAACCGGGGGCGAGCGCGGGCTTGCCGGCCATCGAGTAGGAGATGTATGCCGCAAGCACCGGGATCATCATGGAGATGCCGGCCATGCCGATGGTGTTAAGGCTCACCATCAGCGGGTTCGTAACCTCCATGCCGTTGGCGCCGGCAGTACCGGATGCCAGCGAGAAGGCAAGAAACACGCCGCCGATAACGACGATGGGGATAAAATAGGAAACGCCGGTATTGAACGCATTGAGCAGCGTCTTGCCAGGATCGGCAAAGATGGACTGCTTGGACGCCGGTGTCGGGGCCTGCGGGGCAGCGGAGACGGCCTTCTTCTCTGCCTTGGCCTCGGCCTTGGGCGCGTAAACGGCACCACCCGTCGCCTTAATGATCTCAACGGCCTGGTCGATAATCTTGACCGGATCGGCGATCACATCGGAAGTACCGACCTTGAGGAACTTGCCCTCGGCCATCTTCTGCTCAAAACGATCCTCGTTCTCGACACCCACGTCGACGGACTCGAGCACCAGGTCGGCGGAATCCACGTCTTCCTGCGTCAGCTCGTTCTCGATACCCAGACCACCCTGAGCCTCGACTTTGCACTCGATGCCACGGGCGGCGCATTCATCCTGAATCGCCTTCTGGGCCATATACGTGTGGGCGATACCCACGGTACAGGCGGCAACGCCTACGATCTTCATTGCTTCCCTCTTTTCATAGAGTTGCGTGCGCAAGACACCGTTTGCGGAGGCCTCCGGAGCATCCCCTGCCGTTTGGACTTGCTGTCTTTTCGACAAGACCAATATATGGTGCTGGCATTGATAAAACCAGCTCAATTCGGTAAACGCGCAGGTCAGGGCATTAGTTATGCGATTTAGTTATGCGTTTAACCAAAAATGAATCCTGCGATTTTACCCTCGATTTCAAAAGTCAAGAAGTAGTTGATTTTCTCGGTAGACGGCAGATGCGCATGCCGGTCACAAATTTCGACCCCACCCGTATACCGCATTTGTTGCATACTCATATGAAAGGAAAAAGTCGCTCACCGAAGCGCATCCCTCACCAAGACTCAAAGTCATCATGTTGGAAAATGCTCATCCGTCGGAAGGAGTCGCTGTGGCAAAACAGCGCGTTACGATCGCAGACGTCGCTCGAGAGGCGGGAACCTCGACGGCAAGCGTCTCGTATTACCTCAACGACAAACGAGAAAAGCTTAGCGAGAAGACGCAGGCAAAGATTGCGCGCGTCATCAAGGAACTCGGATACGTTCCCAACGCCCAAGCGCAAACGCTCACCGGCAAGCAGACCCACGTCATCGCCATCATCATCTTGGATAACACCAACAAGTGGGCGGGCCTCGTCCTCAACGGCATGGAACAAGTCATGCTCCCCGCGGGCTACCAGACGGTCGTTTGCACCAGCAATTTCGACCCCGAGACCGAGCTCATATATGTCGACAAAATGCTCTCGCTGGGCGTCGATGGTTTTATCATCCAGCCCACGGCAAATTTCAAGGCCGTCCACGACCGCATCAAGCGCGCCGGCAAGCCCGTCGTCTTTTTTGACGCGGCTATCTACAGCCCAGACACCAGCTGGATCAAAACCAACCTCTACGACGGCGTATACGATGCCACGCAGGCGCTTCTCGATGCCGGCTACGAGGACTTTTTCTCCATTGCCGCCAATATGACCGAAATGCGCACCCGCATGGAACGTTTTCAGGGATATGCCGAGGCATTGGCCGCGAATGGGCAGCTCTACAAAGCCATTCCCATCGATCACAACAAGCCGTCAATCAGCGAGCTCACCGAATACTTTAAATACAAGCTCAACCCCGCCAAGCGAACCCTTATCTTCGTGCAAAATCAGTGGGCACTCCCCCGTGTCTACAAGGCCCTCCAGCCCATGGCCCATCTACTTCCGAAGCAAATCGGCCTTTTGGGACTCAACTGCGAAGACTGGACCAACCTCACCACGCCGACCGTCTCCACGATCATCGAGCCCGTCGACCAGGAAGGTCGCGAAGCAGCCGAGATGCTGCTCGCCCTACTTGATGGCAGCAGTACGCCCGGTGAGCAGCGCATTCTCGAATGCAAACTCAATTGGCTCGGTTCCACCTCGATCTAGCCATACGTCAAATATGAGGTAAATTAATCAGTAGCGTCTATCCCAAATCTTAAGTATTTGTTCGATAGAACGGCCCCTGTCGGCTCCTGCTAGACTGGTAGATTCTCAACCGTCCATCCAGGAGCCGCAATGTCGCGCAAATCCGCCTACAAGCAAGTACTTTCCATCGGCACCGCCGTGGTGCTGGGATTTGCGCTGTTCACAGGGTCGATCGACGGAGCACCCAAGTTGTTGTCTCCGCAAAGCGATGAGCAGGCGGCGACTCTGGCTGAGAAGCAAAATGAGAGCCCCAGCCGCACCGACAACGAGGCGAACCTAGTCGCCCGCCTCGAATCGGGAACAGCAAGCTCGTCTGACTCCCAAAACAGCCAGGACTCTGGCGATGGCTCCGAATCCACCGCGACCAACACCAGCGGCAACGTTGCCTCCGCGGACAGCGCCGCCACCCCCATCGACGAGGTTGAAAACCCCGACCTCAACCACGCCCGCGGTGTTTATCTCAGCAGCATTCCCGACTACGCCGGCAACCCCTACGTTGCCCTTCGCGCCGACAGCACGCACCCGCTCGGCACGCCGTCGTTCACGCTTGACGAGTATGAGCGTGCCACCGAAGAAGGCTGCTTTAAGAAATTCTCCAAGCTCGACAGCCTGGGCCGCACTCGCAAGGCGCTCGCCTGCGTAGGCCCCGAGTCGCTCGGACAGGGAAAGCGCGGCGATATCTCGCGTATCCATCCTGCCGGTTGGCACCAGCAGCGCTACGACTTTATTCCAGGCCAAAGCCTCTACAACCGCTGCCACCTCATCGCCTGGTCGCTCTGCGGCGAAAACGCCAATCGCAAGAATCTCCTCACCGGCACGCGTTATCTCAACGAAACGGGCATGCTGCCGTTTGAAGAGCAGGTTCTTAACTACATCCGCGACACGGGCAACCATGTGCTCTACCGCGTCACGCCCATGTACAACGAAGAGGAACTCGTCTGTCGTGGCGTACGCCTTGAGGCGCAATCGATCGAGGACCACGGCAAGACCCTGTGCTTCCACGTGTACTGCTACAACCTGCAGCCGCACGTGCAGATCGACTACGCCACCGGCCGCAACCAGGCATCCGGAGACTAGTGGCGACCACGCCGCCCGTAACCCAAAAAATGATCCGTTTTCCTCCGTCGCCAAGGAATCAAATAAGGCCGCCCCGGTTACCCAGGGCGGCCCTTTCGTCAGCACCTACATTGCAGGCAAAACCGCACGCTACTTGGCGCGGCCCTCCTCATAGCGTTCGACCAGCTTGGCCTGAACGTCATAAGGAACCTGCTCATAGCCTGCGGGCTTCATGGTAAAGTCACCCGTGCCGCGCGTGATAGAGCGCAGGCGCGTCGAGTAATCCGTCAGCTCGGCCAGCGGCGCCTGGGCAATAACCACGGTATCGCCGCGCTCATCGGTATCCATACCCGTCACGCGACCGCGCGAAGCCGAGATATCGCCCATCACGGCGCCGGCGTAGCTCTCGGGGATAGTCACCGTGATTTCCTCGATGGGCTCCAGCACCACCGGATCGGCGTCGGCGCATGCCTTGCGCAGGCCAATGCGAGCCGCCGCGCGGAACGCCATCTCGTTGGAGTCGACGCTGTGATACGAGCCGTCGTACACAGCCACGCGAATCCCCGTAAGCGGGTAGCCGGCAATGATGCCGTCCTTCATGGTCTCCTGAACGCCCTTGTCCACGGCGGGGATCAGCGAGCGCGGAATGCGGCCGCCCACGACCTCGTCCACAAACTCATAGCCATCGCTCGTGCCGTCGGGCCCAATGAGCGGCTCAACGCGCAGCCAGCAGTCGCCATACTGACCGGCACCGCCGGTCTGCTTCTTGTGGCGGCCCTGTGCGCTCGCCGTGCGGCGGATGGTCTCGCGATACGGAATACGAATCGGAACGCTCTTTGCCACAACCTTGGTACGGTCCTCCAAACGGTTGAGCAGCACCGAAACCTGCGCCTCGCCCACCGCCGAGATGATGGTCTGCCCGGTCTCCTCGTCGCGGTCGATGCTCATGGTCGGATCGGCCTTGCAAGCTTTCTCGATAAACGTGTAGAGCTTCTCTTCATCGCCGCGATTCTCGGCCTCAATGGCGATGCGGTACTGCGAGTTGGGAAACTTAAACGCCGCGGCCTCGACCTTGCCGGTAATCGAGAGCGTATCGCCCGTCTCGGCAGCCAGCTTAGGCGCCACGATGATGTCGCCGGCATAGGCGTGGCCGACCTCGGTCATGTCACGACCGCACATCACATACAGGTGAGCCAGACGCTCACCCTTGTGCGTACGTGCATTGATCAGCTCAAGGCCCGGCTCAAGCGTACCCGTCAGTACCTTGATAAAGCTGATGCGACCCTGCTGCGGGTCGGCCAGCGTCTTAAACACAAATGCCACCGGACGGTCATCGTCACTCGAAATCTTGAGCGAGTCACCGTCGATGAGCGGCATCTCGCCGTAGTCCGTTGGCGCCGGGAAGTACGTGGCGATGTCGTCCATCAGCGAGTTGACGCCCTGCTCCTTAATGCAATCGCCCGCAAAGACCGGCACAAAGATGCGCTCGGCGATCGCCTTCGACAGCAGGCCTTCAAGCTCCTCCTGCGTCAGCGTCTCCTCACCTTCCAAGTACTTCATCATCAGCTCGTCGTCGGCCTCGGCCACCAACTCGCACAGATGGTCATGGGCCTCCTCGGCCCGGGCACGATACTCCTCGGGAATCTCCGACTCAACGGCTTCGGTGCCGTTGCAATGGCGCGCCTTCATGCGCACCAGGTCGATGATGCCGTCAAAGTCCTCGCCCTCGCCCCAGCCCAGGGTCACGGCGCCCAAGCGTGTACCAAAGCGCTCCTGCAGCAGTTCCATGGTGGACGCAAAGCTGGCCTCGGGACGCGACAGGCGGTTTACGAACACCGCGCGCGCCAGGCGCAGATCCTCGGCGGCGTACCAAAGCTTAACCGTCGTCGGCTGCGGGCCGGCCTCGGCGTCGACCACGAACAGCGCCGTCTCGCAGACGCTCATCGCGGCAAAGGCGTCGCCGATGAAATCGGGGTAGCACGGGGCATCGAGCACGTTGATGCGGGCGCCCTTCCAATCGATTGGCGCGATGGTCGTCGAGATGGAGAATGAACGCTTGACTTCTTCGGGGTCATAGTCGAGCGTGGGCTTGGTGCCGTCGTGGCCGCCCAGGCGGGCGGTCTTACCGGAAAGGTGGAGCATGGCCTCGGCGAGTGAAGTCTTGCCCACCCCGCCTTGGCCTACGAGCACCACGTTCCTTACGTTGCCGGTCTTGGGAGCACCCATGATGACCTCCTTGTAGGGTCGCGCGCGATGCGCGACGCCAACGGGGAGAGTTCGCGGTCGATGCCGTCCCGGGAGCAGCACGGTCGGCAGCCGAGCCGACTCACCCTCCAAATGTCCTATGCCACCACCCTACCCTTGCAGTCGCCTGTCCATGCAGACCATTCGGCACGCGTATGGATACGGGCGGCGAGAGGAGGGGCGAGCTCGCGAGGCGATTATTGAACCCCGCGGATGCAAAAAACCGCTGCAGATCATAAGACCTGCGGCGGTTTCGCCTCAATATACAGTTGGGTAAATTGCTGAGCCTATCCCTCGATACGGCTCAAGAACTCGCGTGTACGCTGCTCGCGCGGATGATCGATAACCTGCTCGGCCGGACCCTCCTCGACAATGCGACCGCCGTCCATAAAGACCACGCGGTCGGCAACATCTCGCGCAAACTGCATTGCATGGGTCACGATCACCATCGTCATATTCTGCGCGGCCAGATCCTTGATGACACGCAGCACCTCGGCCGTCAGCTCGGGGTCGAGCGCCGAGGTCGGCTCGTCAAAGAATAAGATTTCCGGATCGAGCGCCAGGGCGCGGGCAATACTCACGCGCTGCTGCTGACCGCCCGAAAGCTCGCAGGGCACCTTGTTCTCGTTACCCGTAAGCCCCATCTGTGCAATAAGCTCGTGCGCGCGGGCCTCCGCCTGCTCGCGCGGGCGCTTAAGCACGCGAATCGGTGCATCGATGATGTTTTTCATCACGGTATAGTGCGGGAACAGATTGTAGTTCTGAAACACCAGACCAAACCGCGAGCGCGCCTGTTTAGGTACACCGCCCTTTGCGTACACCGCGCCCGAGCCCGTATCCGTCGCGACGGCAAGGTCGCCAAACGAGAGCGAGCCACCGTCGAGCGTCTCGAGTAGCGTGGCACAGCGCAGCAGCGTGGACTTACCGCCGCCCGAAGGCCCGATAATCGCCACGACCTCGCCGCGCTTGACCTCGAGCGAGATATCCTTGAGCACCTCATTGCCGCCAAACGCCTTACGCGCGCTATCGATTTTCATCACTGAGTTAGTCATGATAGTAATCCAATTTTTTCTCCGCGGCGCCCAACAGCATCTCGACCACAAAGTTAAAGACCCAGTAGATCAGCGCCGCGATCGCAAACGGCACCATGCTCACCTGCGAGGCAACCAGCGCCTTGGCCGTCGAGAACATCTCCCCCACGCCAATGGCGAACGCCAGCGACGTGTCCTTGACCAGTGTGATGATCTCGTTGCCCATCGCCGGCAAAATGCGCTTGGCGACTTGCGGCATCACGATATACAGAAACGTCTGCACGCGCGAGTAGCCCAGCACCTCGGCAGCCTCGTATTGACCGCGCGGAATGGACTGCAGACCCGAGCGATAGATCTCGGCAAAGTAGCCGGCATAGTTGATGATGAACGCCACGACACACGCCGTCCATTTGGAATCAGGCGTCAGCGAAATGCCAAACACGTAATACGGGGCAAAGTAGATGGCAAACATCTGTAGCATAAGCGGCGTGCCGCGCATCACCGAAATATAGATGCGCGCGATCCAGCGAAGTGGCGCAATTTTGCTCATGCGCATGAACGCCACGGGGATTCCCAGCGGAATCGACCCCAGCAGCGTCAGCACAAACAGCTGCAAACTGACCAAGAATCCCTGGCCAAGCATCTGCATCATGACCTGAATAGACAACCTAAGCTCTCTTTCGCGACAACAGAACAGCGAACCCAACGCTAAAGCGGGTTTTCCAGGTGCCCGAGTTTGCCGTGAAAGAGGAGCGCCGCGTACTAAATGTACGCAAGCGACGGTTTGAACGGCAAAATCGGGTGCCTGGGAAAGCCGCTATTTCAAAACCCAGTTGTCGAAGGACAGACCATAGCTCGCATATTTATCGCACAGGTCCTTGACCGTACCGTCCTCATAGAGTGCCTTGAGTGACTCGGTCACGGCATCGGCGGACTTGGTGTCGCCCTTCTTAAAGCCAACGGCGTAGTGCTCGCTGGACAGCGGCTTGTCGAGCTGCGTATAGGCATCGGGCTTGGCGGCAAGCTGATACTGAGCGATCGAGAGGTCACAGGCAACGGCATCGACTGCACCACTCTCGAGCTGCATAAACGCCGTGTTGTACTCACCGATGGTGTCGAGCGTGGCAAACGTCGCGGCCAGATCCTTCTGGTCGCCCTCGAGCACATCCTGTGCGGCGGAATCAGTCTGGGTAATCACGGTCTTGCCGGCAAGATCGTCCCAGCTCTTGATGCCCGCGTCCTTCTTGACCACGAGCACCTGCTCATTGAGCATGTAAGGCTCGGAGAACGTGTAGTCGTCCTCGCGGCCCTCCATGGTAAAGCCGTTCCAGATGCAGTTGATGGCGCCAGAGTTGAGCAGCGTATCCTTGGCATCCCAATCGATGGCCTCGTAATCGACATCCCAGCCCTGCTTATCGGCAACGGCCTTGGCAAGGTCGAGATCAAAGCCCGTGTACTTGCCGTCATCGCCCACAAAGCCGTACGGAGGGTAGGACTTGTCAAAGCCCACGACGAGCTTCTTGGACTCTGCAGCGCCCTTCACGTCCTTGGCTGTGGCAGAACCGGCAGCGGAGCCCTTGCCAGCACCACCGCCGCAGCCGACAAGGCCAAGGCCAAGCACCGTGGCGAGCGAGCCGGCTAGACCAACAAACTGACGACGAGACATATCGGTATTCATGGTATTCCCCCTTGATGGCACTTTAGTTAGGTAAAGTGAGTCATGTAACGTCCAGAATCATACACTTTACCTTGATAGAGTACAAGGGGGGTTTGCCCGCCGGTTGCCGGGACAGGAGTTAAGTTTGCTGCTCTACAGTCCTGCTCACGACGGAGGCCACATTAAGTGGCCTCCTGTTCGTGCGGAACTCGCGATTAACTTAACCCCCACACCCCTCACGCGGCGGGCAACCGTCGTTGGGCTCATCACTGACACGAATAAACCGCTTGTATATCGTCTGCTGGCTTGGCACGGTACAATACTTGCAGCTTAAATTCATGAATTAGTGGAGTTATTGATGGCAGAATCTCGTGCGGAGCGTAAGGCTCGTCGTGCTTTGATCGAGGCGGCTGAGGGGTCGAAGGAGGACAAATCTCCTACGGAATCCAAGTCTTCGAAAGCTGCAAAAAGCAAATCGACCAAGAGCAGGGCTAAAGCCAAGCGTTCTGACTCTCGTCGGAACAGGGATAAGGCGCCTCAGACTCGCACCAAGCGCCCACATAAAGATCCGGTTTCGTCTGCGCGTAAGGCTGTGGACCCCAAGTCTCCCTGTTCGATCATGAAAGCTTGCGGTGGGTGCACGGCGCTCAATCGTCCTTATAAGAAGCAGCTGGCGGCCAAGCAGGCTGCTATGGAGGAGCTGTTTGCTGAGCTCTGTGAGCGCGAGGGTATTGTCGTTGATCCCATTCGCGGTATGGGTGTTACCCTGGGCGACCCGGGCAGGTATCCTGCGCCGCGTGGTTTTCGTCATAAGGCTGCCACTCCGTTTGCTCCCGGTAAGGAGGGCACTGTCCGTTGCGGTTTCTTTGAGCGCGGCACGCACAAGATCGTTGCCGTACCCGAGTGTCCTGTCGAGGCGCCGGGTGCCCGTCAGATTCTCAACGGCATCGCACGCGAAGCTGAGCGGCTGCATATTCCCGCCTTTAATGAGGACAAACATCTCGGTCTGCTTCGCTATGCCGTCGTCCGCTGCGGTTGGCGTACCGACCAGGTCATGGTTACGCTCGTGACCGCCCAGCGTGACTTACCGCATGCGCAGGAGTTCTTTGAGGCTGTCGCGGCGCTCGATCCGCATATCGTCACCGTTGCCCAAAATATCAATGGCCGTCCCGGTAACGCCATCTTGGGTGAGGAGACTCGTATCGTCTATGGCGCCGAGTGCATGCGCGACCAGCTGCTCGGTTGCGAATTCGATATCTCCCCTACCGCGTTCTATCAGACCAATCCGCAGCAGACCGAGCTGCTCTATCGGCTCGCGATTGACGGCATGAACTTGCAACAGGGTGACATTCTCATGGACGCTTACTGCGGCAGCGGCACCATCGGTCTGTGCGCCGCGAAGGATGCCCAGGACAGAGGTGTCGGCATTATGCTGCTCGGCGTGGAGCGCAACCCGGCGGGCATTGCCGACGCACGTCGCAATGCCGAGCTCAACGGCCTCACCCGCAGCGCTTGGTTTATGGCCGACGACGCCACCGATTACATCCTGGACGCCGCCGATAACAACGAGCGCGTTGACGTTCTCTCCATCGACCCGCCGCGCGCCGGCTCCACGCCCGAGTTTCTTGAGGCCGCCTGCGCACTTAAGCCGCGCCGTATCACCTATATCAGCTGCAATCCCGTCACCCAAGAGCGAGACTTGCATCAGCTCCTCGATGGCGGCTACCGCCTGCTCAAGATCACGCCGGTCGACATGTTCCCTCATACCGACCACACCGAGACTGTCGCGGTCCTCGAGCGCCGCTAACCAACCCCCGGTAGATTTTTGGGACATGCCTTAAAATCTACCTTCACCATCGCCAGCAAATAGTAGATTTTAAGGCATGTCCCAAAAATCTACCGGCACAAGAAAGGGGCGGCCCGTCTGGACCGCCCCCTTCGTTGGGCATATGAGTCTCGCTACATCCCCTTGCGCAGGTCGCACACACCGGCTGCCGCCATCTCGCGCAGCAGCGTCTCGCGGTCACGCGTCACAATCAAATCCAGCGGGAAGTGAATCTCGTCGAGCAACTTGCGGGCATGGTCAAGCTTGCCAATGGCCATGCCAATATGGGCATCGGTCGACACGCCAATGCCCACGCCCAGCTCGGCGCAACGCTCGGCAATCTTGCGGCATGCGGCCCAATGCTCGGCATCCGTGCCATGCTCAAGACTATGGTTATTGATCTCAATGATCTTGTGCTTGGCCTTGGCCGCCAGCAGCACCTCATCGATATCGAACGGCACGCCCGAACGACCCGTATGCCCAAGCATGAACACCTTGGGGTGCTCCAGGGCATTGATGTACATCTGGGTCGTTTGGGCGAGCGTCGCGCCTTCGGCAAACTGCGGGTTATGCACGCTTGCCACCAAATAATCCAAATTACGCGTCACCAAATCGAACAGCGAATGCTGGTGACTGTACGAATCGCCGGCAATATCGAGCGACACGGGAATGTCCTCGCCAAACAAGCTTCCGTCCAGCGAAACGATATCGACCTCGGCGCCGCGAAGCACCAGCACGCCGCTCCAAATGCGCGGCCAGATATCCTGGTTAATAAAGAACTGGAAACTGCGCAGGTCATTGGGGCAAGGCGTAACCATCGAGCTCAGATGGTCGGCAGATCCGAGCACCTGCAGGCCGCGCTCTGCCGCCCAATATATGTTCTCCTCGATGGTTGAATACGCATGCGCGGAGAACATCGTATGAGTATGGATATCACAAGAAAGCAGGTAGGGCATCGGGTCTCCTTATCCGGTATGGCCGTCGCGTATATTCATTGTACGCATAGCATTCGATGGTCGTAAAACCGCTCCATCCCAACGACACAACGTCCATGACAACGGGGTCCGGTTTAAAACCAAACCCCGTTTCACGTAAAACATTGTAAGCAGAGCGCTTTACTTTTGACGATACTCGTCAGCCAGCTGCTTCCAGGCGGGCAGTGAGTTGACGATAGTCTCGTAGCTCACACAGTAGCCAAGGCGGAACCAGCCCGGCATGCCAAAGCTATCCGAAGGCACCGCGAGCAGTTCGTACTTCTTCGCGCGCTCGCAGAAGGCGTTCGCATCGGGCTCCAGCGCTTTCACCCATAGGTAGAACGCGCCATCCGGCTCAACATACGTGTAGCCGTACTCCGCCAATGCACCGGTAAGCGCCGTGCGGTTGCGTGCATAGGCCTCAACGTCACTCGGCTCATCGATGCAATCGATAATCACGCGCTGGAAGAGCGCCGGTGCGCACACGAAGCCCAGCGTACGGGCAGCACCCGCAACAGCCGGCATCAGACGCGCTGCCTGAGGATTCGTATTGGGAACCAGGATCCACCCCACGCGCTCGCCCGGCAGCGAAAGCGACTTGGAATACGAGTAGCACACGATGGTGTGCTCGTAGATAGAAGGCACCCAAGGCACCTCGGCGCCATAGACAATCTCGCGATACGGCTCATCCGAGATAAGCATGATCGGGTTCTCGGGATCGCGCTTGGCGTTGACCTCGCGCAAGATATTGGCCAGTCGCGTCAGCGTATCGCGCGTATACACGGCACCGGTCGGGTTGTTGGGCGAGTCGATAATGACGGCCGCCGTCTTATCGCTGATCGCCTTGAGCACGTTGTCCACGCTCAGCTGGAATGTGTCCTCGTTGGCAAGCGCCTCGACACACGTACAGCCGGCCTTCTCAATCCAAACGCGATACTCCGGAAAGTACGGGGCGACAACAATAACCTCGTCGCCCGGATTCGTAACGGCATTGAGCGTACAGGTGAGCGAAGCCGCGGCGCCCACCGTCATAAAGACGTCCTTGCCCTCATAGCTCGTACCGAAGCGACGGTTGAGCGACTCAGCAACGGCGGTACGGCACTGCGGTAGGCCCGGTGCGGGCGTGTAGCCGTGCAGCTGGTCACTGGGCAGTTCAAGCGCCTTTTTGATGGACTCCGCGACGGCAGCGGGTGCCGGAACGCTCGGGTTGCCCAGCGAGAAATCGAACACGTTTTCCGCGCCGATTTGCGCCTTGCGCTCAAGGCCATAGCTAAAAATCTCGCGGATAATGGAGCTCTCTGCACCGCGAGCATACATAGTTTCGTTGATCATCTGTTCCCCTTTCGCATAGGCGCTATTGTACGCTTTAGTCGGGAAAAGCGCCGCAGCAATGTTGATTGGGGACAGACTTAAATGCGTGAAAACGCTCATTTAAGTCTGTCCCCAATCAACGAAGAAAAAGCCTCCGCAGGTTTCCCCGCAGAGGCTTTCGCCACAAAGGCTATTTGTCGGCGTCGTTGTCGGCACCGGCATTGGCGGCACAGTCATCGCCGGCATCGTCGGATGCGACTTCGGCATCTTCCTGCATGGCCGCCTGCGCAAATGCCGCGGCGTCCGCCGCAAGCTCCTCCTCGCTCATGCGAGGCGCACGCTTCTTGGTCGGCATGCCGGCCGCCTTGGCATTGCGCTCCTCCTTGGCCGCCAGGATATCGCCCTCGCGCTCAAGGTAGGCATCCCACTCGTTGTCGAGCAGGGCGTTCACGGCATCACCCTCGACGGTCTCGCGCTCAAGCAGTACCTTGGCCATCAAATCGAGCTGGCCGCGACGGGCATCCAAAATCTCGACCGCACGGCGATGGGCCTCGCGCATGATGCGCTGAACCTCGATATCAATGCGGCGCGCCGTCTCCTCGGAGTAATCCTGGTGATCGGCGTAATCGCGGCCCAGGAATACCTGATGCTGCGCCTCGCCAAACACCTGCGTTCCAAGCTCCTCGCTCATGCCCAGGCGCGTGACCATCTCGCGCGCCATCTTGGTCGCGCGCTCCAGATCGTTGCTCGCGCCCGACGTGATGTCGTCGCACATGAGCTCCTCGGCAACGCGACCGCCCAAGAACACGGCGAGCTCGTCGAGCATCTCGTTCTTGGTCTTGAGGAAGTGGTCCTCCTGCGGAAGCTGCAGCGTGTAGCCCAGCGCCTGGCCGCAGCTGACGATCGAGATCTTGTGAACCGGATCGGAATGCTCCAGGATGTGGCCCACCAGGGCGTGGCCGCTCTCGTGGTAGGCAATCGTGGTGCGCTCGGCTTCGGTCATCACACGACCCTTGCGCTGCGGACCGGCAATCACGCGCTCCATCGACTCCTCGACCTCGTCCATCGAGATCACGGAACGATGGCGGCGGGCAGCCAGCAGTGCAGACTCGTTGAGCAGATTTGCCAGATCGGCGCCGGTGAAGCCAACGGTCATCTGGGCGAGCTTCTCAAACTTCACGTCCTCGTCCATCGGCTTGTTCTCGGCATGCACGCGCAAGATCTGCTCGCGGCCCTTCACATCCGGACGGTCGACCGTAACCTGACGGTCAAAACGACCGGGACGCAGCAATGCCGGATCCAGGATGTCAGGACGGTTGGTCGCAGCGATCAGGATGACCGACTCGCTCTCCTCAAAACCGTCCATCTCGACCAGCAGCTGGTTGAGCGTCTGCTCGCGCTCGTCGTGACCGCCGCCCAAACCAGCTCCACGCTGACGTCCCACGGCATCGATCTCATCGATGAAGATGATCGACGGGGCCTGGGACTTGGCCTCCTTAAAGAGGTCGCGCACGCGGCTGGCGCCGACGCCCACGAACATCTCGACAAAGTCGGAACCCGAGATGCTAAAGAACGGCACGCCCGCCTCGCCGGCAACGGCTTTGGCCAGCAGCGTTTTACCGGTGCCCGGAGGGCCCACCAGCAACACGCCACGCGGGATCTTGGCACCCAGCTTGCGATAGCGGTCCGGATCGCTCAAAAAGTCACGAATCTCTTCGAGCTCCTCGACTGCCTCGTCCACGCCGGCAACGTCCTCGAACTTGACCTTGGGGCGCGTGGCCTCGTTGGTCTTGGCGTTGGTCTTGCCAAACTGCATGTTCCTGTTGTTGGCGCCCATCATCTGGCGCATAAAGTAGAACATGATGGCGATCAGGGCGATCGTCGGAAGCACGCTCATCGCCAAATCGCCCCAAAAATCGGGATCGTTGGTGTTGACGATGTACTTGGTATCGGGGTGCTCCGCCATGAGCTCGGCAAGCGAATCGGAGCCGACATAGGTCGAGGAAAAGCTCTTGAGCTCGCTCGTATCGCCCTTGTCCTTTTTTGTCTTCCAGTAATGACCCGACACGCTTCCGTCTTGAACCGTATAGGTCAAATCTTCGACGCGATCCTGCTTTATGGCGTTGACCATCTCGCTCGTCGCGAGCTTTACGGTATTGCTGGAATTGGCAAAGCCGGAGCCCATGTTAAAGAAGGCGTAGCCCAGAAGCGCGCAAGCCAAAATAAAATACAGCCAGCCCGTACGCGTGGGCTTCTTGCCTCCGGACATCCCCGGGATCTTAGGCTCCCGGGGAGTCTGGGAATTGTTATCGTTACGGTCGTCGGGCATCTTACGAATAAACCTCCGGTTTCAAAATGCCCAGATACGGAAGGTTACGATAGCGCTCGGCATAGTCGAGGCCGTAGCCCACCACAAAGGCATCGGGGCAATGGGTTCCAACATACTTGGGCGTGATGGCCGAGGTGCGGTCCTCAACGTCCTTCCATAGGAAGGCAGCGACCTCCAGCGAAGCGGGCTTGCGACTCTCGAGGTTCTTCATCAGGTACTTGAGGGTCAGGCCCGAGTCCAGAATGTCCTCGACGATCAGCACGTCGCGACCACGGATGTCGATATCCAGGTCCTTAATGATACGCACGATACCCGAGGACTTCACACCGTCGCCATAGCTCGAAACAGCCATGAAATCGATGTTGGTCGGCAGCTCGATCTTGCGCATCAGGTCGCCCATAAAGACCACGGCGCCGCGCAGGACCGCAATCAGCACCAGATCCTTACCCGCGTAGTCGCGAGTAATCTGCTCGCCTAGGCGAGAGACGATACCGTCGATATCCTCCTGCGTAAACAGAACCTTCTCGATATCCGGATGTTGAGAAGCCATGACAACCCTTTCTTGTGCTTATCGCCCACACACCGCCGTATGGACGCGAGCTTCACATTCTAGCAGCGCACGGGGTATATTTTCCAGCCCGTACGCCATCAGCGCGGGAATACCGTCAACGTCGCACAGAATAGCTGGCCTGGGGCGCTATTCCGCATCGACCACACGAAGCAGATACGCCACGCGCGTTGCGGCCGTGCATTTAAAGCGCTCGTCCGTGCGAACGCCTGCGACCCATACCACGGCACCTCCCGGAGCCGTTCTCACCACAGGAACGCTTGCGCGCTCAGAAACGGGAACACGAGCCTCGTTGAGCAGGTCGGACACCTTCTTACTTCGCCCACTCATGCCCAACGGACACATCACATCCCCCGGCGCGGGACCGTCTACCCACAGACGCGCCAAACGCGCCTCGGCAGGGATCTCGCCACGCGAACCCGCCAGGATCCGCTCACCATCGCTGTCGGCAAAACCCAGGGCAGCCGCGTCTACCAAAGCTACCACTTCCCCGGCAGCCGCAAGCTCACGGGCACGGCGCACAATATCGCATCCCGGCTCAACGGCCATTGGCTCTGCGACCAGCATACGTCCCCCGCCCAACGGCAAACGCCCGGGCACGGTGATCCAATCCGCGACCAGGCCCTCACGAGCCACCGGCGCCTTAAACGCCAGCATGCCAAACTCGACGCGCGCGTCAATTCCCGACGGAAGCGTGACCGAGCCTGTGCCCTCGGCAACGCAGGAAAGGACTCGCTCCACATGCCGCATCTCCGGGCGAGCGTCGGGGTCGATACGCTTAATTGCCAGTCGCACCATGCGCCGAGCAATCACCACCTCGGCCGCGGACAGTCGGCGAGCGTCAAGGACCAGTGCACCCGCCGCCTCCTTACGCAGGCAGCTTCGAAACGCCTGTGCGGAAAGCTGGGAAAGAAAGGCGTCCTCATCGCCCAAGATCTCGCAGGCGGCGCCAATCGTCTTACAGATGTTCGCATTGCGCTGCGCCACCACCGGCATCACTCGATGGCGCACGTAGTTACGCAAGTACGACACGTCCTCGTTGCTCTCGTCCTCTCGCCACGGCTGACCATGCACCTGCAGATAGCCCACGAGCTCATCATGAGTCAGGTCGAGCAAGGGACGCACCACGATATTCCTCCGGCGAGGAATACTCGATAGACCAGCGGGCCCCGAGCCCTTAATCGCGTTCATCAAAAACGTTTCCGCGCGATCCGAAGACGTGTGCGCGGTGCAGATACGAGCCGCCGTTCGCGGTGCTCCCGTCTGGGCGCAGAGCTCGCGAACATATCTCCGCGCCGCGGCATAGCGCACCTCGCGGGCAGCCGCCTCGATATTGCCCGATTCATCATCAAAATAGGCGTGCTCAACACACAGCGGCAAGCCATATTGTGCGCATAGACCGCGTACAAAGGCCTCATCGCCATCGGATGCCTCGCCGCGCAGATGATGGTTCACATGCAGCACGTGCAGTCGCTCGCGCGCAATGGGGGCTACACCACGCCCATCCAGAATATCCAACTTTGATGTGCACGCCATAAGGAGCAAAGCCGTCGAGTCCGCACCACCTGATACCATGAGCACCACGGGGGCAGCCGTCTGCCGCGTTGCCAGGGCTTTATCATCAGCCCACGATGCAACGTGGTGTCCATAATGCTGAGATACCGTTGGCATTTGCTTCCTCCTCTTTTCGTTCGCACCCATTGTATCCTTTGGAATCTTATGTCTCGTCTGCACCTTCATATCCTTGGCAGCGGCTCAAAAGGCAACTGCGCGCTCATCGAAGGCCCCCGGGGGCTCATCATGATTGACGACGGTCTTTCTCGCCGCGAGACATTAAAGCGCATGGCAGAACTGGGGCTCTCGGCAGACAACGTCTCGGCTCTTCTCATTACTCATGAGCATAGCGATCACATCAAGGGTCTCGATGTCTGGTGCAAGCACTGGCACGGTCCCCTCTTTGCCAGCAGGGACACACTTTCGAGCAAAGAAAATCTTTCGCATCTGCCTGTCGAGGAATTCGATCCCGGTGACACCCTATCCATTGCCGGCATCCACGTGCAAACCTACTCAACATCACACGATGTCATCAATCCAGTCGGCTATCGATTCGACGCCCTCGATGATTCCATCGGCATTGCCACCGACACCGGAGAGCTATCGAGCCAAGCCATGAACACCCTCAAAGATTGTCGGGTTCTCGCACTCGAAAGCAACCACGATGTGACCATGCTGCGCGAGGGAGAATATCCCCGCTTTCTTCAGGAGCGCATCCTATCTACAAAAGGGCATCTCTCCAACGATCAGGCAGCCGAAGCCGCGCGCGAACTGGTTACCGATCGCACCGAACAGCTCATTGCCATGCATATCAGCCAGGACAATAATCGTCCGAGCCTTACCGTCAAAAGCTACGCAAAGGCGCTTGCCGCAAATCTCGATGACGAGCTCGGCAGTTCCGCCACCCTCCTTCAAGGGACGTGGAAGCTCTCAATACGTCCTGCAAGTCAATATCAACCGGCAACCATTCAATAGACCACTCAAGACAGCAAAAGGGGCCGGGAATCGCTTCCCAGCCCCCCTTTTTTTAATAGCGCTGAACACCAACGAAGCTAGTCGATGGAGATCTTCGTAACGTTCTTCTTCTCGACAATCTTGGGAACCGTAACGGTCAGGATGCCGTCAGCGTACTTAGCCGCGAGGCCCTCGCTCGAAGCGTCCTTTAGATACACGCCACGCGTCGCGCTGTACGAGCTGAACTCCTTCTGCAGGAAGTTCTTGCCCTCGTTCTCCTCGTCTTCCTCGACATTCACGCTAATGGACAGACGGCCCTCGTTAAGCTCGACATCGATGTCGTCCTTGGCGACGCCGGTCAGATAAGCCTTGACCTCATAGCCGTCGCCCTTATCCTCAACGTCAACGGGAAACGCCTTGGAAGCAATCGAGTTGTTCGCGAGGTCACTCATATCATCAAACAGATCGAACAGCGAGCTAGCAGAAGGACGAACGCCAAAAACCGAACGATAAGGAACCATGCTTGCCATGTTTACCACTCCTTTTAAGGACTGCCGAGTCATCTTCTAGGTGACTGGGACTTCTTTTGACGCTCTTATATATGCCCACCCGGTGCTGATATATACATCGACTATAAAGTTTTTTGAGTCTAGTGCTATAAGCATATCTAAGTGCCTTTGACTCAGGTTTTTTGAAGGTTAAGGTTCTTTGAACCAAAGCTTAAATAACGAGTATGTCCACAGCTACAAATAACAAGGGGCTTACAATGAGCGCATATACGTTGTTGGCAACGAGCTAAAGGGCATCATGGACGACCAAAACCAGAACAATATGTTTATGCCGACGCAGGGGGAAGATACTTCCACGCAGCCGCCACGGTTCCATCGCCCCCACATCTCGCAAGAGCCCATTAATGATGCAGAGCCCGAGTATGTGACGAGAAATCGATATCAAACGCTCGAGGATGCCCAAACGGGACGCAAGCATATGGGCGTTGCATCAGGCGATCCCGTATATCTGAAAGATGCGCCGTTATCAAAAAACAGCGCAATCAATGACGACCCGACGAAAACACCCATAACTCGGCAGCAAAGAGGCCCTCGACCTAAGCAAACCTTAACGCATTCGGCTCGTTACCTCGAGACGCCAAAACAAGGGAAAACGATCTTCGTTTCATCAAGTAAACGACGTAAGCAGCATCGACTCCAATTACTACTTTTGATCATTGTGGTCATAGCAGTTGCCCTTGTGATTCGATTTATTGTCTTTAAATAAAAGCTCATTACCCGTAAGCCCAACCGGGGTACAGGTGAGATGCAACTACATTGTGAAGTGCTAACGCAAAAAGGGGAGGCCGCGAGGCCTCCCCCTTCTTCAGGTCGATCGACGGCTCGGTGCCGTCCACCGGTCAGCGGCGCCCTGGCCTCCCACGGGCTGGCCCCGCAGTACTCTCGGCGCGATGGGGCTTAGCTTCCGGGTTCGGAACGGGACCGGGCGTGCCCCCCATGCTCTGGCCGCTGACCGGTGGGCGGCGCCCACCGTATCTTCGGTGTCCTGGGTCGTATGGCGTGCCCTGAGGGCCGCATGGCGCATAGGGGAGATGACTCGGGGGCATCCTCGTGCCCGGACCGCGCATGAGCGCATGTCCCGCGGGCCGCGAGGTGCGGTTCCGGAAGAGCTCGGGCGATTAGTGCGGCTCGGCTGAGGACGTCGCCGCCCTTGCACCTGCCGTCTATCGACCAGGTAGTCTACCTGGGCCCTTACCGGAAGGAGAACTAATCCCTGGAACGGCTTCCCGCTTAGATGCCTTCAGCGGTTATCCGCGCCGCACGCGGCTACCCGGCCGTGCCGTTGGTCGACAACCGGTTCACCGGAGGTGCGTCCACCCCGGTCCTCTCGTACTGGGGGCAGCCTCCATCGATTCTCCTGCGCCCACGGAGGATAGGGACCGAACTGTCTCACGACGTTCTGAACCCAGCTCGCGTACCGCTTTAAACGGCGAACAGCCGTACCCTTGGGACCTGCTCCAGCCCCAGGATGCGATGAGCCGACATCGAGGTGCCAAACCTTGCCGTCGATGTGGACTCTTGGGCAAGATCAGCCTGTTATCCCCGGAGTACCTTTTATCCGTTGAGCGACGGCCCACCCACTCGGGGCCGCCGGATCACTAGAGCCTGCTTTCGCACCTGCTCGGCTCGTGGGCCTCGCAGTCAAGCCCGCTTGTACTCTTGCATTCAAAAGGACGGTTGCCGACCGTCCCGAGCGGACCTTCGCGCGCCTCCGTTACCCTTTAGGAGGCGACCGCCCCAGTCAAACTGCCCGCCTGGCACGGTCCCCGAGCCGGTCGACGGCCTCGGGTTAGGACGCCGGTCGCGCGGGGGCAGTATTCCAAGGGCGGCTCCCCGGGGGCTGGCGCCTCCGGATCGATGCCTCCTGCCTATCCTCTACACGCGGGACCAGCGGCCAATGCCAAGCTGCAGTGAAGGTTCACGGGGTCTTTCCGTCCTTCCGCGGGTAAGTCGCATCTTCACGACCAGTGCAATTTCACCGGGTCCATGGTCGAGACAGCGCCCAAGTCGTTGCGCCTTTCGTGCAGGTCGGAACTTACCCGACAAGGAATTTCGCTACCTTAGGACCGTTATAGTTACGGCCGCCGTTTACCGGGGCTTGGCTTCGGGGCCTCGCCGATACGGCTAACCCCTCCGCGTGACCTTCCGGCACCGGGCAGGCGTCAGACCCTATACGTCGCCTTGCGGCTTCTGCAGAGTCCTGTGTTTTTGGTAAACAGTCGCTTGGGCCTCTCCACTGCGGCCCGCCTCCGCTCCCGGAGCAAGTCCGTTCACGTACGCGCGGGCACCCCTTCTCCCGAAGTTACGGGGCCATTGTGCCGAGTTCCTTGACCATGGTTGACCCGATCGCCTCGGTATGTTCTACCCACCCACCTGTGTCGGTTTGCGGTACGGGCGCGCACGCGCCTGCCTAGGGGTTTTTCTGGGGACCTCGGGCTCACTCGCTTCGCTTAAGTGCTTCGTCCGGAGCCTCGCCCTTCTGCGGACCGGATTTCCCTGGTCCGCGGGCCGCGCTCCATCACGGGGACGTCCAGAACCCCGCCGAGCCACCCCCATCCGTCGCCCCGTCGGTCGTAGCGCCGCGTGCGCGGTGCAGGAATGTCTGCCTGCTGCGCGTCGGCTACGCCTCCCGGCCTCGCCTTAGCCCCCGACTGACCCTGGGGGGATTAGCCTTGCCCAGGAAACCTCGGGTTCACGGCGGACGAGTTACTCTCTCGTCTCTCGCTACTCATGCCAGCATTCTCACTCCCATGCGCTCCACCGCCGGTCGCCCGGCGGCTTCCCCGCCCATGGGAAGCTCCCCTACCGATTCTATTAGATAAAATCCCGCCGCTTCGGTGTCCAGCTTAGCCCCGTGTATTGTCGGCGCATGTCCACTCGACCAGTGAGCTGTTACGCACTCTTTGAATGCATGGCTGCTTCTAAGCCAACATCCTGGTTGTCTGGGCGGACGCACATCCTTTGCCACTCGGCTGGAACTTGGGGACCTTAGCGGGCGGTCCGGGCTGTTTCCCTCTCGAGCACACAGCTTAGCCCACATGCTCTGACTGCCGCGCTCTGGGCCGCCGGCATTCGGAGTTCGGTTGGATTCGGTAGGCGGCGAAGCCCCCTCGTCCATCCGGTGCTCTACCTCCGGCGGTGAACGCGCGACGCTAGCCCTAAAGCTATTTCGGGGAGAACGAGATATCTCCGGGTTTGATTGGCCTTTCACCCCTATCCGCAGGTCATCGCCGCCGTTTTCAACCGACGTGCGTTCGGCCCTCCACGGGGTCTTACCCCCGCTTCAGCCTGCCCACGGATAGCTCACCCGGCTTCGCGTCCGCGGCGCGGGACTCAAGTCGCCCTGTTAAGGCTCGCTTTCGCTCCGGCTCCCTCTCGGTTAACCTCGCCCCGCGCCAGCGACTCGCTGGCTCATTCTACAAAAGGCACGCCGTCACACCCCGAAGGGTGCTCCGACTGCTCGTGGGCGCACGGTTTCAGGTACTGTTTCACTCCCCTCCCGGGGTGCTTTTCACCTTTCCCTCACGGTACTGGTGCGCTATCGGTCACAGGGTAGTACTCAGGCTTGGATGGTGGTCCACCCAGGTTCGGACCGGGTTTCACGTGCCCGGCCCTACTCAGGGACCGCGTCGCGCCGTCCGGTCTGGGTTCGCGTACGGGGCTGTCACCCGCTGCGGCCGGCCCTCCCATGCCGTTCCGCTCCCCAGCCGGACCTGCGCCCGGGGGCGGCAGCCCCCGGATGCGCGGCCCTGCAACCCCGCCGGCGGAACCCCTGCCGGGTATGCCCGCTCGACGGTTTGGCCATCGGTCCCCTTTCGCTCGCCGCTACTCGGGGAGTCTCGAGATTGATTTCCTCTCCTCCGGGTACTTAGATGTTTCAGTTCCCCGGGTCGTCCTCCCCGCCCCTATGTGTTCGGGGTGGGGATATCCACGCTTCCGTGGATGGGTTCGCCCATTCGGAGACCCCCGGGTCGATGGATGTGTGCTCCTCGCCGGGGATTATCGCAGCTTGCCGCGTCCTTCGTCGGCTCCCTGTGCCAAGGCATCCGCCGTGCGCCCGTGGTATCTTGCGGGACCGCTCCCGGGCCCGCGGGATATCCACGTGTCGCTAACAAAAATTAATCGATATCATGAATAGCGCTCGTATGTCGCAATTCGGGTATCTCATACCGCGGCACAGCAGTTGTACTGTGCTCGCGATCAGATGCTCCTCACTCATATATAAGTGAATTCTTCTTCTTGTTTGGATCGGATGAATGATTGCTATCATTCTCTGTTTTAATCGCAGAAAAGAATCGAGTCTGGAAGAAACAAGTCTTCCATCTCTCTCCTATCGCTATGCGGCTCTCAAGGTACGCGGGTGCGACCCCGGGGACCGGGTGCTGCGGGGACATATCCTGGCGGACATCTACCGGACGGGCTCCTGCCCTCCATTCGAGTTAAAGTTTGTCTCTCTAAGAACGTATCTCCCTAGAAAGGAGGTGATCCAGCCGCACCTTCCGGTACGGCTACCTTGTTACGACTTCACCCCCCTCACCCTCCACACCTTCGGCGCCTCCCCCCTCTCGGTTGGGCCGGCGACTTCGGGTGCAGACGACTCGGGTGGTGTGACGGGCGGTGTGTACAAGGCCCGGGAACGCATTCACCGCGGCATGCTGATCCGCGATTACTAGCAACTCCGACTTCATGGGGGCGGGTTGCAGCCCCCAATCCGAACTGGGGCCGGCTTTCCGGGATCCGCTCCCCCTCGCGGGGTGGCATCCCTCTGTACCGGCCATTGTAGCACGTGTGCAGCCCAGGGCATAAGGGGCATGATGACTTGACGTCGTCCCCGCCCTCCTCCGCCTTGACGGCGGCGGTCCCGCGTGGGTTCCCGGCATCGCCCGATGGCAACACGCGGCGGGGGTTGCGCTCGTTGCGGGACTTAACCCAACATCTCACGACACGAGCTGACGACAGCCATGCACCACCTGTATGGGCTCCTCTCGGCCACGGGGTCTCCCCCGCTTCACCCATATGTCAAGCCCTGGTAAGGTTCTTCGCGTTGCTTCGAATTAAGCCACATGCTCCGCTGCTTGTGCGGGCCCCCGTCAATTCCTTTGAGTTTTAGCCTTGCGGCCGTACTCCCCAGGCGGGACGCTTAATGCGTTGGCTGCGGCACGGGGGGATCGTCCCCCCACACCTAGCGTCCATCGTTTACGGCTGGGACTACCAGGGTATCTAATCCTGTTCGCTCCCCCAGCTTTCGCGCCTCAGCGTCGGTCTCGGCCCAGAGGGCCGCCTTCGCCACCGGTGTTCCACCCGATATCTGCGCATTCCACCGCTACACCGGGTGTTCCACCCTCCCCTACCGGACCCAAGCCGCGGAGGTTCCGGGGGCTTCGGGGGGTTGAGCCCCCCGCTTCGACCCCCGGCCTGCCGGGCCGCCTACGCGCGCTTTACGCCCAATGAATCCGGATAACGCTCGCCCCCTACGTATTACCGCGGCTGCTGGCACGTAGTTAGCCGGGGCTTCTTCTGCAGGTACAGTCTTGACTCTTCCCTGCTGAAAGCGGTTTACGACCCGAAGGCCTCCGTCCCGCACGCGGCGTCGCTGCGTCAGGGTTCCCCCCATTGCGCAAGATTCCCCACTGCTGCCTCCCGTAGGAGTCTGGGCCGTGTCTCAGTCCCAATCTGGCCGGTCGGTCTCTCAACCCGGCTACCCGTTGTCGGCACGGTGGGCCGTCACCCCGCCGTCTACCTGATGGGCCGCGGAGCCATCCCCTCCCGTCGGGGCTTTAGCCGGGGCGCCATGCGGCACCCCGGGGTATCCGGTATTACCCGTCCTTTCGGGCGGCTATCCCGGGGGAGGGGGCAGGTTCTCCACGTGTTACTCAGCCGTTCGCCACTCGCTTCCCTCCGGAGAGGGGTGCCGTTCGACTTGCATGTGTTAGGCGCGCCGCCAGCGTTCATCCTGAGCCAGGATCGAACTCTCCGTCCAAAATGTATTGGGCTTCGGGCCCGTCCGGTCCTCTCAGTTCATCGCTGATCGGTTCCGTTCGATTCATATGGTTTAAGTATAGGAAAAGGAATTTCTCGGGGCCGCCTCTCGGCGGCCTTGCGAAAAACAAATCCAAGTCAGACCATTTCAAATGGTTCGATGTCTGCCCGGATGCGACACTGAAGTAAGTGTCCATCCTCGCAGTATCCGGCTCTCAAGGTGCACGCCTGCGCGGTGTATCCGGTTCGACCGGGCCGCGCGGCAAGGAGATATATTGCCAGACCGGAGGGCCCCCGGGGGCGGGAATCTGGGCGTACACATTTCCTACATATATTAAGACCCTACTTACGTTTGCCAGCCGTTCTCTACCACTCACCGAGGGCCTCTTTATAGTGAAGCGTCATATAGCTAAAGCTGATAGGCTCCCTTGGCCAAGGCACAGCCGGCATCGAGCAACCCATCGCGCTCCTCCACCGAGAACCCCTCGGCGTATACGCGAACCACCGGTTCGGTCCCGCTGGGGCGGATCAGCAGCCAGGTGTCATCCTCGAATGCCAAACGTAAACCATCCATATGGCTTACAGCCTGCGGCGCCTTGCCGTAAATCGATTTGGGATTCATGCCGGGAAGCAGCGTTCGCAGCGATTCGGCGTCTTCGGCCTCAAGGCGCAAATCGCGACGCCCATAACTCGTCTTACCAAAACTGGCCTCGAGCTGATCGACCAAAACGCCCAAGGGCGCGCCCGTCTTTGCCATAAGCTCACACAGAATCAGACAAGCAAGAATTCCATCACGCTCGGGCATATGCGCGGCGATGCCGATACCGCCGGCCTCCTCGCCTCCCATGAGGACGCCGCCCTTCTTCATCTCTGCAGCTATATATTTGAAACCGACTGGCTTAACGGTCACACGACAGCCAAGCGCCTCAGCAATGCGGCGCACGAGCGTCGAGCACGAGAGATTGACGACGACACGCCCCTCCAAATTGCGGAATTGAACGAGGTCACCCAAAACAAGCGCCATGATTTGGTGCGGATGAATATATCTACCGCGTTCGTCGACCGCGCCGATACGGTCGGCATCGCCGTCGGTCACCAGGCCCGCGCACGCCCCGTCCTCGACAACCGCACGCTCGCAAGCGTCCACCCACGGCTCAACAGGGTCGGGGCAAATGTCCTCTTGATCGGACGACTGTCCGGCATGGATCTCGTGCACCTCGACGCCTAGCTCCCGCAGCAGATCGGCAAGATATCCCTGGGCCGCGCCGCCCATGGGGTCAACTACCACACGCAGGTGAGCGGCTCGAATGGCCTCGGCATCGACAAACGATGCCACCGCCTGCATATAGTCAGGAATAATATCCGCGGTGCGATAGCGTTCCTCGACCCCCATCGGCTCGGGGGCCATGGTCTCTTCGAGTTCCTCGATGACATCCTGATTGGCCGTCGAGCCATCTCCCATGCGCAGTTTAAGGCACAGATACCCCTGCGGATGATGGGACCCCGTCACCATGAGCGCACCGCAGGCCTCGCCGTCATACGCCGCCGCCCACGTAAGGGCGGGAGTCGGGACAGGCCGAGATGCGAGCACTGCGTCCAATCCGTGAGCCGCAAGCACGCCTGCCGCAAGCTCAGCGAACTCGCGCGCCCGCGGCCGGGTGTCGAAACCTACATATACTGTTTTACCGGGATTGATCTTTTGCCACAACTCGCCGACGGCATCGGCAATGCGGGCAACGTTGTCGGCGGTAAAGTCGTCGTCGACGCGGGCGCGCCAACCGTCAGTTCCAAAATGAATTATCGCGCACACGCGCAGACACCTCACAGTGTTTGGATCATGGTACGCATGCGGTATACCCGCAACGCTCGCCCAGCAACCTGCCAAAACCGCCATTCACCATTTGGGCAAATGTTACCGACGATATGTAACCAATCAGAACCACCCTTAAAAAGGGTGGTTTGCTCTTAGGGTATAACCCACGGGCCCCGGGCTCGCGTCTAAAGGCGCGGGCCCGGACTTCGTCCAGGCCTAGTGCATCTTGACCCGTGGCGCGCCGGTCGAACCGGCGGCATCACCCCCTCTTGAAGGGGTCCTCGTACTCCTTCACGCTCAGCTTGTCCAGCGCGATGTCGTGGGACTCCTGCTCCCTGATGTACTTGGCGATCGTCGCCTCGTTCAGGCCGACGGTGGACACGTAGTAGCCCTCCGCCCAGAACTTCCTGTTGCCGAACTTGTACTTGAGGTTGGCGTGCCTGTCGAATATCATCAGCGAGCTCTTCCCCTTCAGGTAGCCCATGACGCTCGCGACGCTGTACTTCGGCGGGATCGCCAGCAGCACGTGCACGTGGTCGGGCATCAGGTGCCCCTCGATTATCTCGATCCCCTTGTACTCGCACAGCTTCCTGAGGATCTCCCCTATGTCGCTCCTGATTTGGTTGTAGATCACTTTGCGCCTATACTTCGGCGTGAACACGATGTGGTACTTGCACATCCACTTCGTGTGGGAAAGGCTGTAGGCCTTCTGGGCCATGGCGACCACCCCTTCGACTCGAATTCTTGACGGCCTGAACAATCGTCAATATCGGTCGGAGGGGTGGCTTTGTAAAGCCGTTTGTCTCCACCCGCGTAGCGGGTGGTTTAAAGCTGGCCGCTGCGCGGCCAGCAGACTAAAGTCTTGAAT
>CEAZ01003514.1_pt1 | contig 90857 bp, 85 predicted proteins | sample 557361 | NCBI WGS metagenome assembly CEAZ01 (sample SAMEA3182074, study PRJEB8094) | gut metagenome | biome: human; feature: gut; material: Stool; isolation source: human stools | place: Canada | collected 2012-02-22 | reverse complement strand
AATGAATATAAAGATTATATAAATAATTATTATAATCTTAATACTACTAATGAAATTTGGAAAGTTATTCAAGAAAATACTGATTATGAAATATCTAATTACGGTCGTGTTAGAAGTAAAAATAATGGTCTATTAAAGCCGGTGTTAAATAATAAAGGTTATCTTCGCGTTACTATATTTGTTTGGGAATATGGTAGTAGAAAAGATAGATTTATACATAGACTTGTTGCTGAATACTTTTGTACTAATCCTGATAAAATTAATTATAATATTGTTGACCATATAGATGGTAATATTTTTAATAATCATTATTCTAATATACGTTGGTGCGATGTTAATATAAACACTAATAATCCTAATACTAAAAACCGTATTGTTGAAGGTATTTATAAATCTACAAAAGGAAATTTTAATAAAGTCTATATGATTGATGATAACAACAATATTATTAATGAATATAGAAGTGCTAAACAGGCTGCTGAAAGTATTGGATGTAGTAGAACTTATATGACACATTATCTTAATAAAACTATTCTTAAAAATCAAAAAGGTGTTCGTTATACTATTAAACATGTAAAAGGACATCAATTTTGTTATGCAAAAGATTATATAAAACCTAATTAATATGGCAAAGTTTATAGACGCTTATAAAAAAGTTTTGAATAATGAGGGGATTTATTCTAACGACCCAGATGATGCTGGCGGTGAAACTTACAAAGGAATATCTCGTAAAGCTAACCCTAATTGGGACGGTTGGATTTCTATTGATGCTATTAAAAAAGCTCATCCTACTACTTTTAAGGGTATTCTTAAAAAGACTTCCGAACTTGAAAAGAAAGTTCAAGAGCTTTATAAAGACAAATATTGGGATTGTTTTAATCTCGATGATGTTCCAAATCAACTTGTTGCTGAGCAAATGTTTGATACTGCTGTTAATCAAGGTCAGACTGCTGCTGTTAAATTTGCTCAACGTGTGCTTGACCTTAGAGAAACTGGTGTTTGGTCGCTTGACCTTTTATATAAATTTGTAGCCATTAAATAATAAATTCAACGGAGTTATGAAGAAGCTTGTAATAATCGTATTAATTATAGCGTTAATTAATTTATTAATAACAATTTTGTTGTTTAATAAGTCAGGTGTAGGATGTTCGTTTCAGCTAACAAATGGTTTTCCTGATACTGTTGTTAATAAGGTTCGGATTGACTCCGTTGAACTTTCTATTAAACATCTTGATAGTACAATTATAAATTATAATACTTATGAAAAGGAAGTTATTGATGATATTCTCAATCTTGATGATAGCGCAACTGTTGTCAAGTTCTACGAGCTTGTTGGCTCATCCTTTACGGGGGGTTGAAACGAGAGATAGTGTTAGAATAGCTATTGATGATTTACGTACTGCAAATGCTATAATGACTAAGGCTAAAATTGATGCTGCTGTTATAGTTCTCAAAGATAGTATGATTAATCTTAAAGATAAGAAGATAGATATTCTTAGTAATAGTTATGAAGAAATGAAGCGATATGCTTCTGCTTCTGAAACTGCAAGACAAAATTTAGAACGTAATCTTGATAAGTCTAAGAAAAAGACTAAGATTATTGGTGGTGTAGCTGGTGCTTTTGCATCAGCTTTTCTTGTATTGTTATTAGTCAAATAAAGGTATGGCTGCTGAAAAATATCCTTTTAAAGCATTTATAGAAGAAGATAAAAGCCGTTATCCGCTTGCTTCTGAAAAAGGTTATTATGACCCTTATAATCATTTTCGTATTGGTGACAGTGGTGGTTTTATTATGAACATTAAACCAGGTAAGTTTGTTAATGTTCATCTACTTACCGAAATGGCTGATTTCTTTGAAGCTAATGGAAACAAATATACTAATTTTAAAGAAGATAGTATTCCTTATAGACAGCTTCGTAAGCGTGAAGCAGACCGTAGAAAGAATGGTTTTAGTGCTCCTATATGGCAAAATTCAGATGGCTCTATTGAAGATGTTCATATAAGTGGTGACTATTATAATTTTCTTAATTATACTCGCATGGAACGTACAGACGATGCGAGTATTAATGCTTCTGGTCGTATAGCTACTGGTGAAAAGAAGTTTGCCTTTCCTCGTTTTGTTGATGCTCAATTTTGGACGCATGCCGTTTATGAGTTTGCTAAGAATAATGGTTTTCATCTTATTATTGTAAAGACTCGTCGTGGTGGTTTTTCTTATATGAATGCTGCACGTGCTGCTAATGCTATAAATCTTCGTAAACATAAAGTATTTATTAACGTTGCTGCTGATAATAAATATCTGATTAAGAAAGGTGGTCTTACAGACTTTGCTCTTAATACTCTTCGTTTTTATGAAGAAAAGACTATGTTTAAGCGTGGTATTTATAGTAGTAGTGCTGAAGACTTTCGTCTTGGATTTAGGCTTCCAAATGGAGTAGAATCTGAAGATAGTTGGCAAAGTTCTCTTATTTCTGTTTCTGCTAATAACAATCCAGACTGTGCTATTGGTAAAGATGCTGTTGGTATTAACGTAGAAGAGCTTTCTACAATGCAGAATTTTAATGAGTTTATGACTGTGACTGAACCTGCTATGACAGTTGGTGATATTACTACTGGTTTTCTTGTTGCTTGGGGAACAGCTACTGCTACTAACATGCAAGTTTTTGAAGAAAACTTTTATGCTCCCGGTGAATTTGGTTTTATGCCTTTTGAAAATGTTTGGGATAAAGATGCCCGTAATGAGATTTGTGGTTTCTTTAAATCTTATTGCTGGGGTCTTGAGGGAAGCATAGACGGTATTCCCGCTGTTGATGAAAATGGTAATAGTAATCTTGACATTGGTCTTAAAGTTTCTATGCGCGCTCGTGAAGCTATGAAAGCTAAAACTAAGACTTTTGCTAAGTTTATTAATTATTGCGGTCAACGTGCTCTTTTTCCTGCTGAAAGTTTTAGTAGTGCTACTGAGAATCTCTTTACAAGTGAAGAACTTGTTAACTATGAAGAACGTCTTCGTACAGATAGTGTTTATAATTTCTATGTTGACGGTCAATTTGAAGAGAAAGGTAACAGTCTTATTTTTAAATCTAATAAACGTATTAAGGAAGAAAATCCTAATGCTGTTGTTTATGATTGGATACAAGGCGTACCCCGTAAAGGAAATGAGCATCCTCATGGTTGTATTCGTATTTGGTTTCATCCTCAATATGATATTAAATATGTTAACGACGTTGAAGTTAAAGAAATTCCAGAGGGAACTTATGCTGTTACTTATGACCCAGTTGGTATTAACAAAGATGCTAAAGAAATTACCGATAAACATTCTCATAACAGTATTCATGTTTGGGAAATGCCTTCTCCAAGAAACGGTTATAAACTAAAGTGTTGTGCTGCTTATTATGGACGTCCTAATAAACTTGAAGAAGCTGATAGAATTTTTTATCAACTTTGTCGTTATTACAATTGTGTAAGAACTGGTATTGTTGAGGTTAACCGTGGTGAAACTGTTTCCAATTTTAGTAAATGGAAAGCTACTCGTTATCTTGCTTTTGAACCTCTCTTTGTATGGGACACTACTTTAAAAGGTGCTGTTAGTAAGTCTTATGGTTATAACATTACAGATGGACAAAAGAAGCTTGATGCTCTTCGTTTGTTTAAAGAATTTCTTTATACAGAAATAGGTAAAGATGAAGAGGGTAAACCTATTTATCTTTTTACTCGTATTCCTTGTTATCAAGACATTCTTGAACTTAAAAAATGGAATCCTGTTGGTAACTTTGACCGTGTTTCTGAAATGCTTCTTATAGCTATTTATAGTAAATCTCTTGACATTAAAGCTCAAGGTGAGAATAGTAATAGAAAGAAACTTCTTGAAAGTCAAGATGCAGCAGAAAAGTTTTGGAAACGTAATTGGTATTAATATGGAAGAACTTAGTACTTATCTTTTTTGCAATGAATATTTTTGTATTCGTCTTGAGTGTTTGATTAATACTCTTTATATTTATAGTCGATACGCTGCTTATTGTTAAATTAAACCTTATATAAATATGTATTTTAGTAACAATTTTAATTTTCCTAAGCAGCGTGTTAGTGCTGCCGAACGGAATAAATTTGAATACTATGCCAATTGCTGCGATTATGTTATTGCTGCTGGCAAAAGTATTGCTCGTGATGATGAAGTTGAACAGAAATATGCGTTCCTTAAAGGGGAGATTAATCCTGAATTTTATAAGAAGACTCTTAATCCTTATAATTCTGAGAAAAAAGAATATACTCGTTTTCCAGCTACTATGCGTAATTACGATATTGTTAATGGAGTTATTCGCAGATATGTTGGAGAATATATTCAGAATCCGCATGACTTTATTGTAGGAGCTAATAACCCCGAAGTAGTTCTTTCTCGTGATGCTAAACTTCGTCAAGAACTTATGCAGATTGTTCAAGTTAAGATAGCTGAACGTATTCAACAGAATTATCAAGCATTTGTTCAACAAGGTGGACAGCCCGAACAATTTAATCCTCAAGATAATTTTGATATTGAAGCTTTTGTTAAGAAGTTCAATGAAGATTATGTTGATGATATGTCTGCTCAAGGTCAAGAGATTCTTGCCGTTATTGATGATTTGACTGATGCCGCCGCTTTATACGCTCGTGCATATTTTGAATGGGTTGCTTTTGGTAGAGTTTATACTTATAGCGAAGTAAAAGGAAATCAAATTATCAAACGAGTTGTTTCTAATAGAGATGCTTTTCCTGTTCCTAACGATAACGTTCTTGTTGAAGATTACGATATGTTTGCTGAACGTCGTATGATGACGCTTCAACAAATCATTGACGAATATTATGATATGCTTGATGATAAAGACAAGGAATATCTTGATACTTATTATATCAACGGTCGTAATATTTCTCAAGACGACAAAGGACTTCTTTATTGGGATAATTATAGACAGCGTTATCCAGACCGTTGTTCTAAATTTAGCGACAAAGAACGTGAGTATTTTAAAAGCGAGCCGCTTATGGTTCGTGATTTTAATACTAATCTCATTGAAGTTTGGCATGTAGTTTGGCGTGGACAAGTTAAGAAAGGTATTCTTACATATCAAGCTGGGGGTATTATCGGCGAAAGAGTTGTCGATGAAGATTATAAACTTAATATCGAAGCTGGTGATATTAACATTGAATGGATTTGGGAACCGCAAGTTTTTGAAGCCGATAGAATAGGTACTCGAAATAATGCTGTTTATCCTTATAAATGTCGTCCTATTGCTTATAACCGTAATGGTAAGCTTCCTTATAATGGTATTATGGAACTTCTTCCTGGTTTTGGTCGTTTCAGTATTATTGATATAGTTCTTCCTTATCAAGTGTTTGGTAATATTGTTGCTTATCATAGAGAAATGGCTATTGCGAAGAATAAGTTGAACGTGCTGATGATTGCTCGTTCTCTTCTTGGTAAAGTTCCTGAAGATACTATTTATCGTATGGCTGCCGACGGAGTTCTTTATATCGATGATGAAGACGACCAAGGCATGCTTAAAGCTCAACAAACTCGTATGCTTAATAGTCAGACTTCTGATTATATTACTCAGCTTGGACAACTTCTTGCTGAGAACGAACAAGCTGCTATGAATAAAGTTGATATGACTCCTCAACGTTATGGTGAAATCGCTAATAGTGCTGGTAAAGGAGTTACTGAACAAGCTATTATTCGTGGTTCTATGGGTAGTGTTATTGTTGAGTTTATGTTTGACCACATGCGTGCCCATGATTATCAGCGTGATTTAGATTATTCTAAACTTGCTTGGGTTGACGGTCTACAAACTTCTTATAAAGATAAGAACAATGGACAGCTTAAATATTTTAGTCTTGATGTTAATTCTCATCTTTATGCCGACTATGTGATTATGCCTAAACTTTCTGCTAAAGAAAGAGATAAACTTAATCAATATAAACAGTTTGCATTTAGTGCTGCACAGAATGGCGATGCTGCTATGGCGGCTGCGGCTATTGACGGAGATAATGCAGCAGAGATTAAAAAGGCTATTAATAAGTTCCAAGAACTTAATCGTCAGCATGAAGAACAAATGAAGCAACTTGATGCTCAAAATGCTCAGGCTTTACAACAATATGAACTTGATAAGATACAAGCTCAAGGTGAGCAAGATAGACAAACTCTTAGTCTTGAAAAATATCTTGATAGCCAGATTGAAGCTGTGAAAGCTATGCTATCCTCTACGGGGGGTGACTCTGCTGCATCTCTTGCTGCGACTAATGCTGCCAATGCTGCTAAGAATAATATTGAGCGTGAGAAAGTAATGAATGAACGGCAAAAGATTGCCAATGATGCTAAAGCTCAACAACTTAAGGCAGCTACTGATGTTTATAAAGCTGATACTCAATATAAAATTGCTAAAGCTAATAAAAATCAATATGATAAAAAATAATCTTTTCTAAAATGTGTTTTGTGTCTATGTGCCGTTATTGCTCGTGAGAGTAGTAGCGGCATTTTTGTTTATAATGCTCTTATTCTTAATGAGATAAATCGAATTTGTAAATATTGTTTACTAACAGACTTATTTTAAAGCCCAGTATGCCACGCTTCTACGAAAGCAGATAGATTAATCATTTCGGATAAAATCGTTCAATGTGAATAACGGCTGCAAACGTAGATGCACTTCTGATACGATTTTTGACAGCAGAAATATACCAATTAATCTCCCCCGTAGAGGATACGCCTACGGAACACCATATTATATATATTATACTTTTGTCTTGTAATATTAATCCAATAAAAGATAAAGTTATGCCTAAGATTGATTTTGGTTTTGGCGGAAGTGGTGGTAATGAACCACAAGAACCAATTACAGATTTAGAAACAGGTAAAGTAGTAGATGACCCTACTGGTCAGACTACTGGTCTTGGAGATGATAATAAACCCGTTGATAAGCCGGCTGATAAACCAGCAGATAATGCTGGGAACGATAAGCCTGCCGACGGCGATAAACCTGTTGATGACGGTAACAAACCTACCGATGATAAATTTGGTGATTTAGTTGCTGGTACTGTTATTTCTATTGGCGAAGAATCTTATACTGTTGACAACGAGGGTAACCTTGTTGATAAAGACAATAAGATTTTTAAAGAAGCCGCAGAAGTTAAAGAATATCTTGCTCAATTTGAAGTTGACGAGAATAAAGAAACTCCTATTGATGTTAATTCAATTATCAAAGCTGTTGGCGTTGAAGTTACTGATGAGAACGACAAACCGATTACTTTTGATAATACCCCTGAGGGAATTGCTCAATATGTCAATGAAGTTATTGAATTACAGAAGCAAGAAATTGCTCAAGCTGGAGTTCAAACTCTTCTTGATAAATATCCTATTGTTGCTGACTTTTTGAATTACTACGTAGCTAACGGTAACGATGCTCGTGGATTTGGAGAAGTTAAAGACAGAAGTTCTATTACTATTGATGAAAATAATATTGCACAACAAGAAGCTATTATTCGTGAAGCCTACAAAGAATCTAATCGTCCCGGTGATGTTGATGCTTATATTAAATATCTGAAAGACACTAATGCTCTTTTAGATGTTGCCAAGAATGAATTAGCTGGACTTCAAAAAGCAGATGCCGCTCTTAAAGAGCAACAAGCTAAAGAAGCTCAAGCCAAACTTGAAGCCGAGCGTAAAGCAGAAGCCGATTACTGGAACGGTGTTAAAGCTGTTGTTGATAGTAAAGAGATTGCAGGTTATAAAATACCTGATACTATCATTATTAACAAGAACGGCAAACAAATTGCAGCTACTCCTAATGATTTCTTTAATTATCTTTATCAAGTTGACGATAAAGGTTATAGTCGTTATGAAAGAGATTTGGCTGCTCGTGATGCAAAGGAACAACTTCAAGACGATTTGCTTCGTGCTTATCTTACTTTTACAGGCGGAAGTTATTCTAATCTTGTTGACTTGGCTGTTACCAATAAAGAAACGAAAAATCTTCGTCTTAAAGCAGCCGCCGCAAAACAAACTACTACTGTTAGAGTTACTCCACCGAAACCAAAGAGTATTGCTGGTAATATAGCTGCTGCTCTCGGTTATAGTTAATAACTAAATAAAATTATTCATTATGTACACAATGCGAGTTCTTGAAACTGGGCGTTATGACGATAGAGGATATAGCAATGAAGAAAGTATTGCTAATCTTATGCTTCAAAGTCCAGTTGAAATTAATGCGTTTTTGACTTACAACTATGGTCTTGACGACGACCGTTTCCCTCTTACGTTTATGACTGAGGGTCAAGGTGCAAAAGGTACTGATACTGTTGCTACGGTACAGTGGACTTGGAAGACTATGGGACGCATGAAGTTTATTGATTATGTTACTTATTTCAATGCTTCCAATACTAAACCTGGTCTTGGTGGTGCTGAATTCGAAGTACATTTTGCTACTCATTGGTTTATTGAACAGCACGGTCTTATTGCTCCGGACGGAACTCAATATCGTATTCAGAAAGACCTTGGTGAATCTGCTTACGGTTATGCTTATATTCTGGCTCCGGTTAATCCCGACCCGACTGCTTATTGCGACCTCGACAATTTAGCTAAAGGAACTTATTGGTCACTTGCTGCTCCTACCGTTTCAGAATCTTATTCTAAAGGCAATCGTAGTAATGCTATGGGGCCAGGTAAAATGACTTCTCAGCTTGAGTTCTTCCGTTTCTCTAAAGAAGTTGCTGGTAATATTTCTAACGTTGTTACTAAATATCAGTTCCAGCAAGGAGAGGGTGGTGGTACTGCCAATCTTTGGATTACCGAAGAAATGCGCCAGTTCAACTTGCACATGAGAGTAATGAACGAAGAACGGCTGTGGTTATCAACCTACAACAGACTGCCCGACGGTACTATTAAACTTAAAGACCGTGATAACGGTAAACCTATTCCTCGTACTGCTGGTATGCTTGAGATTTGCCGTGAAAGTAACTATGATACTTACGGTGAGTTCTTGACATTGACGAAGCTGGAAAGAACTGTCGGTGATGTTCTTAATAAAGATACCGATGATGGTACAATGGAGATTGTTCTTATGGCTGGTAAGGGCTTTATTCAAGACTTCCAATATGCTATTGAGAACGAAGCTATGAGCAAAGGTTTCATTACTCCTCTTGGTGAAAAGAAGATTATGGATAACGGCAACGGTCTTGCTTACGGTAAGTATTTTAATAAATACATTACTCCGGACGGACATATTATTACCGTTAAACATTGTTCTTTCTTTGATAAGGGTACTATTGCCGAAGCTGCTAAAGCTAATGGACAAATTCATCCTCGTTCAGGTCTGCCTATTACTTCTCATCAAGCTTGCTTTATTGACTTCTCTACTTATAAGGGTGAACGTAATGTTCGCGTTATTCGTCAGAAAGGACAAGAATATATTGCTAAGGTTATTGAGGGTATGACGCCAATACCTGCTTCTTGGGGTGTTGCTACTTCTAATCGTGCTGTTACTGAGATTGACATGTCAAGCTATCAGATTAAGGGCACAATGGGATTGCAGGTAAACAACACAACGAAGATGTTCTTGTTGCAATGTAAATTATAATTAACCGTTAAACAGTAAAAGATATGCCTACAATGCAAAATGCTGGTGGTGCTGCAAATAAACAGGAAAACACCGCTCCTGCTGCTCCTACTGAAACAGTAGATAAAGAGAAACCGACTACCACTATGGTAGAAAGAAAACAAGAAGAAGCTGATGCCGCTTATGTCGATATTCGCTATATTGTTATAGCTCTTGCTTCTCATTATTCTTTGTATCGCAAAGCTAATGATAAAGAACTTGCTGAACGTAACGAATATATCGGTAGCTGTATTAGAAGTTCCAATGCTCTTTGTGCAAACAAAGGAGAACTTGAAGCTTACTTTCCTAATCTTATTGGTGTTTCTCCTAACGACCAAAATTTCGTTAGACGTGTTAAAGAATATCTGAATAATTTTCAGGTTAAAGTTGACAAGCTTGGTCTTCGTCTTAATCTTACTTTTCATTATAATCACTTTAAAGATTATCTTGCTTTCAAGAAAAAAGAAGAAGCTATTGAAACCGAATTTGCCCAAGTCAATCGTGGCGATGCTACGGCTCTCAAACGTGCTATTGAGAATAAAATTGTTAAACTTAATGCTCTTGAGTCAACTAAATGGCAATATGGTAGACCGGAAAATGTAGCTGATTATCTTCTTTATCGTCATTGCTTGTTATATTCTGATGTTGCTAAAGACCACTCTCTTATTAACAAAGAGCATATTCGTTTTTATTTTAAAGACGAACAAAAGGAAAATGAGCTTAAAGCTAAGCAACGTCTTGAACTTAATAATGCTAAGCGTAACTTTGTTACTCTTATCGGTAATGACAAAGCGTTTGAAGATGTTTATGTTCAGTACTGTGTATTGAAGAATAAACCTATCATTCCGTCACTTGCTGAAGACGACCTTGTTAAACAAGAAAATCTTGACTATTTTAGCCAGAAAGAACCTGCTAAGTTTAATGAGCTTTATACTGACCGCAGTATTTCCGTTAAATCTCTGATTGAACGTCTTGTTGCTTACGGTATTCTCATTAGACATCCGCATAGTCAAAACATTGTTTCTGCTAATGGTGATTTTATTGGAGCTAATATGAAAGAGGCTACTGCTTGGTTCAAGAACGCTGAAAATGAAGCTACTGTTGCCGCTTACGAAAATCAACTAAAACTTGTTTAAGTTATGGATATAGAACAGATGCACGTCACGTTCAGAGAAGTTGCTCAACGCATGGGGCTGCAAACTGTTCGTGCTATTTTTCCAGAAGATGTTGATATTTGTCTTAATTTTGCCATTATAACCAAAACTCGAAATATCGTTGCAGAGAATGCTCAAACTGTTAATGACTTAATTGTTAGAGCTAACGCTGACATTTCTCAACTTAATGCTCTGCGTAATCTTGCTAAGAAAGGAGAAGTATCAGGCTCACACCTTACGGGGGGTGGTACTGAGCTTCATCCTTTTCTTGCTAAGGTTGATAATAGCGAAGTAATGTTCTATACTCGTTTTGCTATTGGTTATGCTGGTGACAATGCTCTTTACGATTGCCGTATTGTTGAAGCTGAATATCTTCAAAGAACACTTCGAGATTATTGCAATCGTGCTACCAAGCAACATCCCGTTTGTGTTGCTGTTTCTATTGACGAGAAACTGAATGTTGAAATATATAATGGTAGTTCTAAGGCTGTTCCTAATATTCTTGTTTACAATTATATTAAGACACCTAATAAAGTTAGACTTGACGAAGAGAATCCTACTAACAATGTAAATTGTGATATGCCTGATTATCTTATTCAAGAAATAATTGAACTTGCTGTTCAATATTATAAACAGACTTTTACTCGTCCTAATGAACAAAAAGTAAATTAAAATATTATTAACCATGAGACAATTTCTTTTAGGTAAGAGCGTTGATTATCCTACTGCTCTTACAAGTCTTGCCGTTGGTCAACTTGCTTTTGTAGCTCTTGTTTCTGGAGTTGAAACTCTTGACAGCGACGGTACTAAGATTAAGGACAAAGGTTATATTTATCTTGGTAAATCTGATGCCAAAGGTGGTAAGCTTGTTGTTCCTATTTATAAGAATAACTTCTCTTATTCCAAAATGGTTTATACCACTTCTACTCAATATACTGGTAATTTTACTATTGCTGATGTTGTAGCAGGAAGTGACTATACCGTTGTTATTGTAAAGAAAGGAGTTGGTTTTAATGAACGTAACAAATGGACTGCTACTGTTCGTGCAAAAGCTGCTGATACTGCTGACACCATTGCTTCTGCATTAGCTTCGCAGATTACTGCAAATGTTGGCGCTGGTGTTACTGCAAATGTTGGCGCTGGTGTTACTGCTGCTGCTTCTACTGGTAAAGTTACGGTTACTGCCAAAGAAAAAGGCATTGATTATGAGTTGACACTTGGCGATGATTTGTTTGGAATTAAAGTTACTCAAACACATGCTACTGCTGCTGTTGCAGATGCTAAGTATATTACAGATTTAGCTATCAAGGCTGCTGCCGACGCTGGTATTGAATATACTTACAAAGACGCTTCTGAATATCTTTATCCAGACTTCCCGCTTAATCCTTTGGCTCAAGATGATGCAGCCGACGCTGGATTTACTGTTTATACAATTCGTTTTGCCGAACCTCGTGAAATGAAGACAGTTGACCAGAGTATTAATCAAATTGTACAAATAGCTGTACCTACTAGTACTGCCGCTATTGCAACTATCGATAAAATCTTGGCTGCACTTGCTGCCTAACATAGTAAGCAAATAATTTGTATAATGCGCAAAGCCACTGTTACTATAAGTATTTATGGTAATAGTGGCTTTTATTGTTTAATACCCATGACCGAAATTGTACCCACTATTGATTTTATTAATCAAGCTCTTAAAAACTATTCTGTTACTGCTGTTGTAATATCAAGTTGTGTTTTTATTCTTTATACTATTGTTATCAAAGAAATTGATTATTTTCGTCATAAAGACCAACAAAAGCCTATGATTGAAATGGCTAACTCTGTTAAAGAAGTTAGCAATAACGTTGTAAGACTTAATACTATTCTTGATAAACTTTTTCAAGATGCTTTTCGTAAAGATGTCGAGAAAAGCAAGATTGTAATTGAGCTTTCGTTTTCCAATTTCCAATCGAGAATTGCTCATCTTTGTAGAAACATTATTATAAACAATAATATTGACCTTAATAAAAATCTTGTTGTTGCCAATATCAAACAAACTATTAATGCCGAATATTATAAAGTTTATCATAATCTTTCTCAATATGATATTGATGGTCGTCCGATTTCTTTATTTCTAAAAGAAGAATGGAAAGAAGATTGTCTTAATAATATACTTGGTATTATTTACAACGGTCAAGAAGATAAAATCCGCATTAATCAAATATATAATATTCTTTATGTCAAAGTTAATGATTGGATAGTTTATATTAACAATAAATATACCGACCATGAGTAATGATAAAAGGCTCGAACGTATCGGTAATAAACTTCGTAATAATATTAACAATGTTGTTTGTAAAGATGTAGATAAGATAAATCTTGGATTTGTTTCTGCCAATCTTTTTGGTAGTTCTTATTTTTATGATGTTATACGTAGTTGTATTGATTACGATATTCTTCTTACCGATAAAGAGAAAGAAAAAATTGATATAATATTTAATACTTCTGAATATGGAAGATACTGTTTTACATGATATAAAAGTTCCTATTGATTGGGTTTGTACTTATAGACAAATCCAATCTTTGCTTATAGATTATGGAGTATCTGCTATTGCCGGTTGTGATAATGTTTGCAATAACAAGAATAAAGACATTATTCAACTTTGGAATCTTTTTAAAAATGCTGTTTATGTTTATTATCGAGAAGATGTCGATAAAGCAAATCGTATATATAACTTTGTAGTTCGTGGACTTAAAAAGTACACAGATGTTAATGTTGGTACTTCTACTATTCATGTTGAAGATAGCGAAGTTGAGGTTACTTGTACTGGAGATAATTATCAATTTGCTGATACTAAAACAAGCTATAATTTTCAAGCCAATGACGAAAGTCAATTAGATATTCAAGATGATGGACTTGGACAAACTCTTTATTTTAATATTAAATCTCAGAAAATTGTTGCTATTGGAACTAAGGAAGAGATTTTTAGTATTGGATATGATTTTGTTCTTGACAATCCTGAAGACGCTACTTGGCTTGGTTATACCAGCGCAAATAATACTCTTATTATTCGTGAAAATAAATCTAGACTTCGTGTTGCTAAATTTAAGTTAGTTCAATATGAAAGTGGCAATATTCTTGAGGGTAAAGTTACTCAAGATGTAAACGATTATACTTATCGTTATACTATCAATGTTGAGCCTACTTCTATTGAAATACCTGCTGAGGGTGGTACTAAAGTTTTTACAGTTGAATCTTATAAAGAACTTGTAGATAGCGACGGTTCTGTAATCGGAGATAAGATTAATGTTCCATACAATGCTTATTCTTCAAGTATTTATTTTAAAGTCAACGGTAATCGAGTAAGTGCCGAAGCTAATACTGAAGAAATTCGTTCTGCTGCTATTATTATTGAGCGTGACGAAGTTGGTGTTTCTGGAAATAAGAAAATTGATTTATATCAAGATAGTCTTAATAAAGAAATTCGATATAGACTTATTGCTACTGTTGATACTAATACTATTGATTCAGACGGAGTTAATCCTGTTACTTTAACTGTTGAATCTTATAAAGAAACTTATGTTAATGGAGTTTCTCAAGGAGATAGAACTGATATTCCTTATACAGCTATTTCCGATAAAGGACTTCTTAAAAATAATACTTCTGATAAAACGAAATGGTATATGTCTACTAACGATACTACTAATGTTCGTACAGATAGTATTATTGTTAAGCAAATGGAAAGTAATAAGTCTGAAATCATAGATATTAGACAAAATCCTGCTCAAGAAGAAATTAGTTATGTATTTAGTGTTGACCAAGAAAGTCTAACTCCGTCTTCTACTGGACAGAATGTTATTCTTAATATTCAGTCTTATAAACAATATTATATTAATGGTAAACCTACAACTAAAACTCCTATTGGCTATACCGGTGCTGTTGTTACTGGTAATGATTTTATAACTATTCAAGAGGGTTTGCCGAATAGTATTACTGTTGCTCCTAATAGCGGAGAAAGCGAAAGAAGTGGTAAAATTCTTTATACTCAACAAGATAATTCTGGTAAGACGCTTGAAGTTAGAATTAATCAAACTGGTGCTTCTATTACTTATACTTATCATTTGAGCATTAGCGAAAATGAAGTTCCTCTTATTAATACCGCAGATAGTAAAACTATATCTGTTGAGTCTTATCGACAGAAATATGTTAATGGTAGTCCAGAGGGCGGAAGAGAGAATGTTGATTATTATCTTTCTCAAACAAGTGGTAATGCTAATGAAAGTCAATATGGTGGAGTTACTGCAAGTCATCAAGGTGAATATATTTATATTACTTCTGAACTTAATCAAACTAACGAAACTGTATCTATTCAATATGATGTTATTCAAACTCAAAGTTCCGGAACTCCTAATGTAGAAAAACTTACTATTACTAAAGCTGCTTCTACTGTTGAAGACCAATATTTTATTGAAGCCCAAAGTACTTGGATTGATGTTGTTGCTTATCCTAACGGAGCTTATTCTTATTTTAATATAACGCGTGCTGAAAAGCGACATGTTATTAATGGTAGTGTTACTTCTGTCGAAGATAATCTTCATTGGGAACCAAGTTCTGATAGTGATTGGCTTCATGTTGGTAATCAAGATGAAACTTATATTCTTTGTGATGAAAATACTGTTGGTTCTTTTAGAACAGGTAAGATAACTGTTAGACTTGTTGCTTCTAATGATACTAAAGTTAAGATTACTGTTAAACAAGCAGAAGCTACTTTTAGAACTCAAAGAGTTGCTTATCTTCAACAGCATACATTTAATCTTTCTCCTAACAATACAAGTGGAGAAACTACTTATAGATTAATGTATGAAGAAATTAGAAATGGTCGTATTGTTAACGAAAGTGACGAAAGCGACAATTATCAAGGAAATGGTTTATATTGTTATTCTACTACTTCTTGTGGTCAAAATTGTTCTGATTGGAATTTTACTTCAAATAGTTATATGAAAACCGCTGGAGTTTCGTTTCTTGGTAGTTGGGGAATGGAAGAACGTTTAGCTGCTACTGGTAATTATCGAACTAAAGACGATAAATACGAAACATATATTAATGCTACTTTTAGCGTTTATGATACTTTAGCTCTTGCAGAATTTAAAACTGCTCGTGTTAATGATTCTATTTATGACTTCTTCTATCATTATATTCCTAAAGAACTTAAATGTGTTTATACTGATTTAGTTAAAATATTTATTAATGCTCATGGAGATAATTATAAACTTCGTAAAGCTGTTTATAATCTTAATCTTTTCCAATCTCTCATTGCCGCTTACTTCTTTGAAGATACCAAGAAAATTAAGCTCTTCCTTGATTGTATTATTGCTTTTGCTAATAATTACTTTAAAGAGAACGATATTCTTTACGAGTATCGTTTGAATGGTATAGAAGAAAACGGTCATGTTTATCTTGATATTCTTCCTTGTCAAGAGAAAACTGATGTTAAGCTTGAACTTGATGCCAAAACTGGACATCTTCGTGAGATTGATAAATCTGCTAACAAACAAGCTATTGATTTTGAAATTAAAGATAATAATTTAATCGCTGTTAATCATGGATATAGAAGAGAAAGACTTGGGGAAAGCAATAGTAACTGTTGCAAGTTCTGAAATTTATGATGCAACACAGGCTTATGAAAGGCTTACTTATGTTAAGCATAATGGACATGTTTATCTTAGTAAGCAAGATGTGCCTGTTGGTGCTTCTCCTACGGGGGGTGATAATGATGAATATTGGCTTGATTATGAAATAGCTGCTGCTTCTTGTCGGCTTGGTCGAGCTTATCGTCGTATTACTGATTGGAACGTTGTTAGACCTACTGGTGGAAGTTACGACAATCCACACCCCGTAGGGGACGAATGGAGTGCTGAACCTACTTCTGCAAATGGTATTCTTTGGTATTCTGAACGTCTTTTTACAGAAGACGGTCGTAATCAAGATGCTGAATGGAGTATGCCTGCTCAGCTTACTTATACTCTTTATACAGAGTTTTATACTTCTAATGTTGAAAAAGAACCAGGTACTCCTGATACTCATCCTCAAAACTGGGTAAAAGGTTATCAAGAAGGTTATATTTGGCTTGCTACACAAGAAGTTTACAATGGTTCTAAACAAGGTTGGGTAGTTACTCTTCTTCGTGGAACTAAAATTGAAAGCGTTGAAGCTACTGTTGATGCAGAAGTAGGTACTCCTACTGTTGTTGTTATTAACAAAGGAACTGACCTTAATCCAAAGTTTGTATTTCAGTTTACTAATATGAAAGGTGAACATGGAGATAGAGGTAATTATACTTTTATCTTTAATGGAGAAATTAATCCTACTGGAAATAATCAAACTTCTTCTGTTGTAACTCCTACTGGTATTATTCTTGCTGTTGGGGATTGTGTTATTGATAATAATGGAGATGTTTATACAGTTCGTGTTATTGGGCCGACTACTTTTGCAGTTATTCAAGATGCTGTTCAAACTATTCGTGGCATTGATACCAAACGTGGAGTTGTTTATATGCGTAGCAATAACGACTCTTCTGTTAAAACTCCGACTGGTGGTTCTTATAATAATCCAGTTCCTATCGAAAGTGCTTGGAGTACTGAGATTCCTGATGGAGCTGCTAAACTTTGGGTTTCTACTCGTATGTTTACCTCTAACGGTAAGAATCAAGAAGAAGCTTGGAGTACTCCTAAGAATTTAACTTATGTTCAATATACTGAAACTTGGTATAGTACTGTTGAAAACAATCCCGGTAATCCTGATGATAATCCGGATAATTGGAGCAAGACAGGTAATAATTTTATTTGGATTGCTGTTCGTACTATTTATAATGGTAGTAAACAAGAATGGAATATAGCTAAAGTTGTTGGTAAGACTGGCGCTACCGGACCGACTGGTGCTCCGGGTTCTGACGGTGTTGACGGTAAAGACGGTAAAAGCTTTACTATTCTTGGATATAAAGATAGTCTTGAACAACTTCAAACAGATGTTCCTAATCCAGCTCAAGGTGATGCTTATGGTGTTGGTACTGCTGAGCCTTATGAGTTATATATTTATGATATTACCAAAGGTTGGGTAGCTAATGGAACTATTGGCGGTGGAACTTCTGTTGATGTTGTAGATAATCTTACTACTGCTGATGCAGATAAAGCTTTGTCCGCTAATATGGGTAAGAAGCTTAATGATGAAAAACTTGCTATTACAAATATTGTTAATAATTTAACAACCAATGATAGCAAGAAAGCTTTATCTGCTGCTCAAGGTAAAGCGCTTAATGAAAGCAAAATAGATGATGCTCCTAAAGACGGTAGTCCTTATATGCGTAAAAATGGAGCTTGGAGCGCTTATACTCAAATTGAAGAAGTTTATACTTTTGAACCTGATTTAACAACTGAAAAAATAACTCAAGAGGAGTATAACAAACTTAAAGCTGCTGTTCAAGCTGGTAAAGTTATTGTTCTTAAGCAACAAGATGTTCCCGGTGGATATGTTATGAGCATATCCATATTCATGGAAAATACTATTAACTTACTGTATAATGCTGGTAATTCATTTACATTACTTAGTATTACTTCAGATTTAACTATTAGTGTTGAGACTCAATATTGTCTTTTGCCAAATAATACTAAAGAATATGAAGTAACTGGTGATTATAATCCTGCTCATAAAAAATATGTCGACGAAGCTGTTGTTGCTAATTCGTATAAAGTTCTTCCTACCGAAATTCTTGATATTACTCAAGATATGGCTTCCGATGATATTTTTGCTAAGTTTGGTGGAAAATCCGCATATCTTGATTTTGTTAAGAATACTCCTACCAATTCTATTATACGAGTTAAGGGCGGTGCTCTTTGTGTTGCAAGTATGATTAGTTATACTAATGACAATACAAGTACTCTTGATATTCAGACGCTTGGTTTAAATGCTTCACAATATATAAGAGTTACTGTTAGTGGCGGAACTGCTTCTGCTTTAACAGCTAAGTATATTTTTGTAAATGAAAGTGATGTTCTTAAAAAGAATAATACTACCGCTTATACTCCTACACAACATTATCATCCTGCTACAAAAGCTTATGTTGATGATAAGGTATATGTTGTCAATAACAGTACTTGGGAAGAAGTATTACGCAATAATAAGAGTATAAATGGTACTGATGTTCAAGCTTTAGTTAATAAACTATTTGGCTCTTACTCTGAATTCCTCTCCTTATTACAGGGAGTTAATGACAACGTATATATCGGACTGAAATTTACAGATTGGATGTATGATGATATAGATGGATATGGAGTAGGAAGTAGTTACACTGCCAGTAATCTATACGCCAAACATAATACCGTGGAAGGAGAGTTTAATTGTAATTTTACTTATTTCTATAAGAATGCTCTAAAATGTTGTATTATAAATGTTAATGAAGCGTTAAATCACAATTATGATAAATTGATTATACAGGATATTGTCGCTTCCGACAACCTCACCACCCTCACCAAGAAAACCGCCGCCGAATACGAGGCTCTTGGCTCTAAGGATGCCAATACAGTATATTGTGTAACCGATTAAAACAACAATTATGAGTAACGAAAATAGTAATCTTAGAGTTGGTTCGGCTGGAGCTGGGCTGTTTGTGTGTAGTACTGAAATCTTGGGTGGTGGAGTGGATAATATTTTTAAATTACATGAAAGCCTTACATCTAATGAATTTCAGGCATTTATTATAGCCAATGCTTCTTCTTTGCCTATAAATTTGTTTGTATTATATAGTATTGCAGATGATTACGAAATAAGTATACAGCCAGGGAGTGTTGCAATTATTTCTACTATGAACTCATCCGGTATTGAGGTTAAAAATACGAGTGGCAGAGCTTTGAACGCATCCAGATTAGCCTATCTCTATGATTTTGACGTTTCCGAAATATATAAAGTAAAAACGCTAACTTCTCTATACCTGATAATGGATATATTATTTCAAATGCAGAATATGAACTTGACGTTTTAAACTTTATATATATCAGAGATTAAGACACTTGGTAATAATATTTAGATTTATGCAATTCACAATGAAAACTATCTTTTTAGACAACCGAATATTCTAACATTAATCCTAAAGCAGGTAATACTGCTTATCTTGTAACAGATGATTAAAATAATTATTATAAAGATAATCGCGTTAATCTCGGCAATAATCTTGTCGAGATTAATCTATTTATTAATGTTTAAGAAATAAAGTTATGGATAATCAAAACGATGTAGCTCTTGCAAATACTGTTGATGGGGGGGGGCTTAGGGTAGGAGAAGCTAATGTTGGTGCTTTTGTTGGTAGTACTCTTGTTGCTGGTAAAGAATTTGATATTGAGCAACTCATTAACAATATTACTATTTCTGACGATTTCGTAAATTCAAGCAATAATGTAGGACGTATTTTAATTGCTAATTTTAGCAATAGTGATAAAATTGCTTTATATCGAAATGCGCAAAAAGTTACTATTCCAAAGCAACACATTGACTGGTATTCATATAATATTGGAGAAGAATTTTATGCTGTCAATGAAGGTAATATTACTGTTAGAGGTCTTATCCAATATTTTAATCAAGTTAGTAGTAATTCAAATACTAATTATATTAATAATACTTATGCTTATAGTCAAGTTATAATCGACGATATTGTAGATTATAATAGAATTTATAATATTGTTTGTATATTAATGAATGAATAATATGAGTTACGAAAATAATAATGTTCGTGCTGGCGCCAATGGTGCTGGCGTTTATATTGGTAATACTGAAATCATGGGGGGGGGAGTAAATAATATTCTTGATACTAATTATACGGCTCCATGTAAAACTGTTGTTATTAATGCTTCTGATAAAGTATTTGATGGTTTCTTTAGTGCGGATAGTGGAATGGTTCCTATATTACTTCAACCCAATGAAGTAATATATAAAGCTTTTGATGCTAATATTAGTGTCTTCTTAGAGTTATCAGATACTTCTAAATCAATTAACGGAAGTCTATCTTATGGATATAATGACGGTACTCTTACTGTTGATAATTATGAATTTAGTGGAGAAACTGAAATTCAATTCTCTGGAGATAATGAAATAAAAGCTGTTTATACATGTATTATTAATCAAATAATTGATTAAAAAAACCATGTTTTGCTTTTATATTTGATAATTATAAATACATTTGTCTAATCATAATCAAGTTATTGTTAGTCTTGTTGTTTGGCTTATTTATATTATTAATAACAGCGGTTATTATTTGTTTTTGGTTTAAGTTAAAGTTGAACAACAAGCTGCAATAACTTGATTTTTAAAACAATAAACTTATGGATAAACTTATAAATGATGGAGGGTAAGTTATGATTGCTACTGGCAGTAATGAAGTTCGTCAAGTTTTTGTTGGTGACGTATGAATTAGACGTTTCATATTCTGGTTAATTTATTTATTCACTTAAAACTTTTATTATTATGGAAAGAATTAATTTAATGACTTACGGTGTTATTGGTTTTATTTGTGCTCTTATTTTCGGTGTAACTCTTAACGTTGGTTGGGAAGTTATTTTCGTTAATTTGTTTATTGGTTTTGCTACCGCTATTATCAAATGTATGCGGAAAGGCTACGATTTCTATTTTGCCGCTGGCAATTTCGGTTTGCCTATTTTTGTTGCCGGAGTTATTACTTCTATTTGTATTGCTTTATCTATTGCTTAACATGAACTATCTTGATATTGTTATAAGACAAATTCTTGATAACTTTGATTTTGCTTATATGCTTTGTTGTAATATTCTTTGTTTTGTTATGATTAAAGCTCATGATGAATTTAATGATACTAAGAAAGTTCCTACTTGGAATAAACGTCTTTATTTGATTGTTTCTATTCTACTTCTTGGTGTTGTTTATTATGATGTAGGTGAAGTTAAAGTTACTGTTCTTGTTAATAGTGCTATACTTGCTCCAGTATTTTGGAGTTGGGTAGCCGCTCCAGTACTTCGTAGATTTGGAGTTAAATATAAACAAGTAGATGATGCTTTAAAATAAATAATGAACCTGCCCCGTAGAAGAATCGAGAGATAGCAATGATGTTGCTCTTGGTTTGCATCCTCTACGGGGGTGTTATTATAGCTACACTTATGATTATTATTTATACTCGTCATTTTCCTTTTGGAAGTTATACAACGATTAATCTTTTTGGTATTCTTTTTACTAAGAATAAAAATCTTTCTAAGCGTACTATTAATCATGAACGTATTCATACTAAACAGATGAAAGAGATGCTATACATCTTTTTCTATTTATGGTATGGTCTTGAATATATAATTATTCGTTTATTTCATTTTAAACAAAATGATGCTTATCATGATGTTAGTTTTGAAGAAGAAGCTCATAACAATGACGATAATCAAAACTATCTATTTATTAGAGAGCATTATGCTTGGTGGAAGTATATCCGAATACGTTCTGCTGAATAGAAAAACTGGCTGCGACACGCACGAGGATACGATTTTCCTGCCCCGTAGAAGAAGATAATACACGAAATGATTAATCTATCGTCAAACGGTTTGCATAGCGTGGCGAGCCTTAAAACGAGCCGTTTGAATAAAACATATTATTAATAAACATCTTAATCTTAATAAAGCTGTTATGGACAAACTTAAAAAAGTTAATATTTGGAGATTTGTTGAAGGTCTTAATATTGACCTTAAACGGAAACAACTTATTGGTAAACTCATTGAAGAAATAGTAGAAGCTTCTATTGAGGGAATACCTGCTGCTGATTCTAATAATATTGGCGGTATTAAAACTGGTTATACTCAAAATGGAAAGAATTATCCAATTCTTCTTGACGAAAATAAGAAAGCTTATGTTAACGTTCCTTGGACTGATACCGATACTACTTATAAAGTTATGACTGGAGCAACTTCTACGACTAACGGAAAAGCTGGACTTGTTCCTGGAGCCACTGCTGGTCAGCAAACTCGTTATCTTCGTGCTGACGGACAATGGATGACCCCGCCTAATCAAACTTATTCTAAAGCAACTGCTGATGCTCTTGGTCTTGTTAAAATTGGATATACCGCTAATGGTAAAAATTATCCAATTCTTCTTGATGCCGACGGTAAAATGTATGTAGCTGTTCCTTGGACTGACACTAAATATACTTTGCCTGCTGCTACTTCCGCTGCTCTTGGTGGAGTTAAACAAGGAGCTGCTGTTGCCGATGCTGCCGCTGATGCAGATGTTGCCGCTCTTGCAACAAAAATCAATGAGCTTATAGCAAGTCTTAAAGCTGCTGGTGTAATCGCTTAAACATAAAGCTTATGAAATAGATTGTAATAATTCTGCGAGCAATATTGCAAGAGTTGAAAGAACAAACAAAGTTATTAAAAGAATAATTCCTGCTTATGAAAATAATAATTATTATTCTTCAAGCTATTTTAAATCTCGTCCGTAAAAGGCGAGATTTAATTGCTAATAGAAGCAAGATACCTAATAATATTAAAAACGCTATCAAAGCTATCTATGACCCGAAGAAGCAGGGTATGGCAAAATTAAGATTGGAGTTCCCGGCATCGACAAGGATATTGTTCTTGAAGCTGCCGACATCGACCATTTTAAAAGTTGTTTAAAATAAGTTTCTTCCACGAAATTACTAAAACTGTAATTGTCGATTTAATTGTGAACGGTAATATGTTGTGAAAACATGTTACCGTTTTATTTTTATCTTGCTGATAACATGGAAGTTATTATTAATAATGTATTTTTGTGTTATTAATGTTATTAATCCTAATCATCCTATGGCAACGCTTAATCAATTAATTAGTGAGATTGCTCATGCTGCTGGTTCTCCGAATACCCTTGCAGTTCGTCGAAATATTCGGCAGGCAATTATTCATACTCGTAATGAACTTATTCGGCAAAGTTATGAACGTCACGGTTATACTGACAAAGGTCTTGAACAACGTTTTAGACTTGAACTTATAGATGTTCCTGATGGTGATGTTTATGGTACTAAAGATTTAAATCTTCCTCTTATTAAACGAACTAAGAATAAAGTTCCTCGTCCGATTCGTCTTATCAACAATACTCCTTTTCAATCTATTCGTACTTCTGGTGTATATAATCTTTCTGTTCCTTTCGTTCGTGAACATGCTGCTCAATTTTATAATCAACTTGTCGGTCTTTGTCGTATTCTTCGTTACGACTATATAAATGAATATCTTTACATTTATAGTAATAGTAATGATATTCTTGACAACGTTAATTATATTACTGTCGAATCTCCTTTTGAATATCCTCATCTTATTAAAGAAGAAACTGTTGAAGCTGCTGGAGAATATCATCATTCTGATTATGACGACAGTGAAGAACTTGATGATAATGAATTTCTTCTTCCTGAAGATATGATTGGTCAAATTAAGGATATTATTTTTAAACGTAATCTTCTTAATGTTGCACGTGAAGGAAATGAAACACCTGTTGAAAATCTAACTCGTTAACCTATGCGTCCAGATATTGATATTAAATACTATTATGGTAAATTCATAGAGGATGCTAATAAAGCTTATGATATTAATAAAGAAGATTATAATAATCTTATTAATCTTCGCAAAAGGCTTTATCGACTTGTTGCTAATAAAAAAGCAATTATAAACGAGTTCTTTAATCTTGATATAAATAATATTGGTGACGACAATGAAATCAATGCTGTTGATTTCGATGCTTGTCGTGCTAAAACTCGTACTTCTGAGTTTGTTACTACTGATGTTCATAAACGTCTTACTTATCTTAATTTCCTAAAGTATCTACAAGTTCAAAAGAACGTTTACGGTGTTACTCAAAGTCTTAAACTTGAAGAACGTAAAAAGAGGCTTACTATTACTGAATATAGAAAACTTGTTCAACGTTTTTATAACTATGGAGTTATGAAATGTATTCTTGAAGGTTATGCTTATCAAGTTGCCGGTGGTCTTGGCAATATTGTTTGCAATCGTTGGAAAGTTACTTCTAAGAAACCTGTTATTGATTTTAATGCTACTAATAAAAAGAAACGAGAAATTCTTGCTGCTGGTAAAAAACTTTATAATGAAGACGAAGCTGCTGCTTGCAAACTCCGTGGTATTAAGTATGACGGTGTTCCTTATAAAGTTTATAAAACTAATGATTATTATTATGAATTTAAACTTATTGATAATAGTCGTTATAAAAACGTTAATATTAAGTTTGAACGTAAAGATAGAATTGATTTTAAATATCGTGGTATGAGCCAAGAAGAAATTGCTGCTATGTGTAAAACTGTTGATGATATTTATCATACCAAATTTGATATGAGATTTAAACTTGGTATTCTTCTTTCTTTTGAACCTATGTCTTATCTAAATTTTATTAGAAATGCAGAACAAAAAGAATATAGTCTTGGAGCACATAATAGCCAAAATAGACAACGATTTCAATCCTGACAACAGTGACTGGATTGCTCGTGTTCCTGCTTGGTGTTTTGATGCAATGAGCCAACTTAAAGTTCTTAGAACTACATATAAAAAACGAACTCTTCCTGTAAGAAATCGTATTGTTCACAGCCCTTGTCCTATTACTAATAGCAAGGGTTTTGCTGTTTATGATAGTAACGGTTGTGAGGTTCGTTCTCTTAGAGAGAGTAAAGCTGGATGTTCATGTTCATCTTCTACGGGGGGTGATAGTAGTGAACTTGATAACACTCAACTTAGTGGTTCTAATACTATTTATATTACCGACGGAGCTTCTGATAAAGATTATATTGGAGCTGTTTCTGAACATGTTAATACAGATGTTTTTAATAGACGTCATAGAGTTGGTGACCAATATATCTCCCCCGTAGAGGATAATCGGAACTATGTCATTGTTGATAATAATACTATTGAACTTAATTGGGATACTCGTGAAATTACTATTCGTAATCTTGAAATAGAAACTGAATATAGTAATTATTTTCAAGGAGAAATTCCAGTTGTTCCTAACAATGGTATTCTTATTGAAGCTCTTGCTTATTACTGTATGTATAAGATGCTTACTCGTGGTATGAAACATCCTGTTTTTAATCTTGCTGCTTCTCAATATGGAACTAATCCTTATTATATGTGGATGCAACTTAAAGATAAAGCCAAAGCTTCTGTTATTGCTGATGCTCAAAATGAAAATGATTATGCTGGTGATGCTTGGCGTTCTTATTTTTATAATTATACATTTCCTAAATAATTACTGCTATGAGAATTAATCAAAAACTTAATTTTGATAGTCCTTATGAAAATCTTAAAGAAGGCGACTTAGTTCATGCTGGTAATATAATGATTGACAAAGATACTGAAACTATTTGTAATGAACCTGGTCTTATTAATTATTATCTTCATGGAGTTAATGCTAAAATAGTTGGTCATATTGAATGTAACGAAGAGTTTCTTGTTTTCTTTGATAACAATGATATTTATCGTGTTGATATTAGAAAGCCGATAGGTTCTAATAATCCTGTTAAAGTTGGCATTAATTGGCATTGGTGTGGTGGTGAAGTTTTTGGTACTTATACTTATAATGTTAACAACGAACTTATAGTTTGTATTAGTGAACTTAATCCCACAGAAGATTGTCCTCTTAAAAGTATCAATATTGATAAAGATGTTGACTTATATCAATATACTCAAGATAGTGATGAACTATATACAGAATTAGCTACTGCTCCTATTTCTAACTTTGGCGATGTTAAATTTGTCAATGGTAATCGTATTAAGAAAGGTACTTATATTTTCTTTATACGTTATTGGATTGATGATTATTATAATACTATTTGGTTTCCTATTGGTTATCCCGTTCAAGTAACAGACTTAGAAGCTCTTACTACTCCTAAAACAGTTTTCAATTATAACGCTGGTGACGGCAAAGGTAGTGGTAAAATTCAAGATTACTATTCAGAAGATGATGATTATACTAATACTAATCTTCTTGTTCAAGTTCGTATATTTACTGATACAAGACAGAATTATACTAAATACCAACTTGCCGCTATTGTAAATGGAAATGCTTCTACCGAAGCTGTTGTTTGGGATAAGAAAAGTATTGGTACTATGGTTGAGTTTACAATTGATAATAGTTTTGAAACTATGTCACTTGAAGAACTTACCAATGAACCTTTTAATTTTTATAATGTTAAAACTCTTGATAATTATCGTAATAGAGTTTATCTTGCTAATTATAAAATTGCTAATAAAAACAAACCGTTTTTAAATGAAACTGACTATGGACAGCTTCTTGCTAAAATGGGAAACGTTGTTATAACTGCTGTTGATAGAGATGAAGGTGATTATCCGGAAGTTTCCGAAGCTATTAATTTCTTTAAACCTAAGCCTGGTCGTCGTGGAGTTTATTGTTTCTTTGTTCATTATGTTTATGCAAATGGAACTTATACAGACGGTGTTCCTATTTTAACTGCTAATAGTGGAACTCCTTCTGTTGAGGGAACTAAACTTACCTGTACTATTTTTGGAAGTGATAATAATAGATTTTGCCGTTGTGTTTGTCCTGCCGATAAAATCGCTCTTGGTGGAATTGTCTTTGAACATATTCCTATGCTTGAGGGTTTTGTTGGCTATTTTATTAGTTATGCCGAACCTGAATATGTTGAAATCGGTAGTGGTTTTATAACTCAAGCTAACAAATATCTTTATGATGTCAAAGGACAAAATACTGGTAGTGCCGATAGTCCTTGTCGTTTTAATTATCCTGAATTTAGTATTGTTGGTGGTAAAACCGATGCTAATAAAATAAGCGAAGTTTGCTATTTCCAATATACCGATGACGGTAATCTTAATACTCGTCTTAACAATCCTACTGCCGCAAACGCAAGCACTGGTATTAATTCTACTTCTATTCTTCCGCCTAATAGTTTTGATAATATTGGTAAAGAGGGTGTTCTTAAAATTCAGCTTTCGTCTGGTTTTAATGACCACCACGGTACTACTCTTTGTGATGTTTATACTGATGATTATTCGGAACTTTATAGAGATGCAGATAAGAATCTTATTTCTCTTGGATATATTGAATACGTTAAGGAATATGATTCCAATGCTAATTATACTTATGGTAAGTCTACCGTAAAAGTTAATAATGCTGATGTTAAAGTTAATTATGCTTGGAATTATTATTGGAATGTTAGTACAGTATTTACTTTTCATCCTCATGGTATTATTTTTAGTGATGTAGATTGGAATCCTTATGATGCTACTACTGGTACTAAATTTTACGGTGACAATGATACTGTTGCTAATAAACCTTTGATTTATTCTTTTACTTTTGTACATGAAAGCCATTATTTTCTTATGGGGAAGAAAGTTAATATGTCCCCTCGTACTGTTTATTATAATTATAATGACGGTTCTGAAAATACTCAAGGTTCTAATCTTATTGTAGACCCTTCTCGTATTAATGATTTATATAATCTTACTTCTAATTATTATTCTTTCTATCGTCGTATTATTATTAATTATAATAAGACTAATGAACTTTATAAGCGTGAGCAATATTCCAAAACTGTTTATCGTACTAACGTTATTGGCGATGAAAGTGTTGTTAATACTTGGAAGCATATATCTCCTGAAAGTTATAAAATTATAAGCGAGAATAAAGGTGATATTACTAATATTGTTGCTGCTGGTACTTATCTTCTTGTTCATACAGAGAAAAGTCTTTTTGCTTTTGATATTAATAACGAACTTAAAACAAACAAGCAAACAGTTCAGATGTTAATGCCAGATGTATTTGAAGTTGATTATAAAGAAGTCTTTACTACTAAGTTTGGTATTTGTGGTTTCCAAGATTTTATTTCTTATATCAATGGAGATTTTGGCTATATCTTTTATGATTCTAATGCTCGTAAGTTTTATAAATTTGATGCTGGTTCTGTTGAAGAAATCAATAACGATATAACTAAATTTGTTGAAGCCTATGCTGCTAACCGTGTTTATATTGGTTATGATTCTGCTAATGCTCGTCTTTTATTTAACTTTATGAAGAAAGATTCTACTGGTGCTTGGAAATCTTGTATTCTTAGTTATAGTCTTTATAATAATGATTGGCTTAGTAGTCATAGTTATACTTCTGATTATAAATTTGTTAGTCTTAAAGATAACTTTTATCTTATAGATTTTATTAATAGTTATTATCGTATTCGTCAATTTACTAAAGATGTGTATAACGAATATGAAGATGATGTACTAAATGAGTTTATGAATAATGAACTTATTGAAAGTAAAACTTGTTCTTATATTGATGTTTATTTTAATTCTACTAATCCTAATGATATTAAAATTGTTAATTTTATAACTTATATTCTGAATAAAGTAGAAGATGACTATTTTGATGCTCTTGGTTGTTATCTTTATACTAATTGTTGTTATTCAGATTACTGTAATCTTAATGAAGAACGTGCTTCTGTTGCTGAATATAAGAAGCCTGTTTATGAATTTGGTCGTTGGAATTTTAATTGGTTTTATAATAAACTTAAAAGTTATAAAGAACAAGAAATATTTGGTCGTATTACTGGTAAATATAATAATGAACTTGAATATAATCAAACTGCTGTTGATGCCAAACTTATGGTTGGTAAATATGTCATTGTTCGTTTTGTTTTTAGAAATACTAATAAAAAAGTTTTAATTAAAGATATACAAGCTTATTTCAATACATAAGATATGGAAAAGAAATATTATGATAGAGGTCGTGATAAAGCATTTATTGGTGCTGCTATTGGTGCTGTCGGTGGAATTATCGGTGGTATTTTCGGTAATAAGAAGAAAAAGAAACAAGCTGCTGCTCAAGCCGAAGCTGAAAGAATAAATGCTCTTAATCAACAAAATGCTATTGATACACAGTATCAAAATCAACAAGCTGCTATTGATGCTCAATATGAACAAAACGTTTTAAATGTACAAGCGCAGGAAAAGCTTAATCGTGAACAGAATAAGCTTGCTGCTAAGAAGACTGGTATCGAAAACGCTGCCGGTCTTACTGCGTTATATGCTAATCAAGCTGAACTTGATAAAGAATTTCGTAACCGTTTTATGGCTTGTGGTGGTAAGCGTAAACTTCGTAAATGCGGTGGACGTACTAAAGCTTCTATCGGCACAGCCGCCCCCCGTAAGGGAAGAAGCAAAGCTGGTCTTGGCTCGTTTATGCAATCCTCTACGGGGCAGTTACTTGGTGATGTTGTTGGTGGTGTTAGTTCTGGTATTGGTAGTATATTTGCTAATACAGGAGCAACTTATACTCCAACTGCTACTAAGCTTAACTATCGTACTAATACTTATAGAACTTATGACCCTGCTGACTTAGAAGTTTATGACGGTATTACTGACAAATTTACTGGTCGTCAAATTGGAGAAAATAAAGCAAGTTATGCTAATGCTCAAAACAATAATATGGTTGCTATGAATACTCTTGGTCAAGCTCCTACTGCTGCTATTACTGCTGGAAGCAATACCACGTATCAGCCTCGTTATCGCAATGGTGGGCGTAAAAAGTTAGTGAAACGTGCTTGCTAATAGTATAGATTTTCGCTGTATGGCATTTTATCCTCGAAAATGATTAATCTATCACGATTGAGATAAAATGCCGTGGCGAGCCTTAAAATGAATATTTTAAAATTATTGATATGAGAAAAATTAATAATCGAAAAAGTCTTATATTAGCAGCTGGTGGCGGTAAATATATTCCTAATATAGTTCGTGGTGGAAATGCTATTCCTCTTGGTAATAACTTTTATTACATAAAAGGTAGGAAACATTCTGCTGGTGGAGTTGATATTGGTACTGACCCAAAAACTGGTCTTGAAGTTGAGGGAGAAGAAGTTATGAAAGTTACTCCTAAAGAAGTTCGTGTTTATTCTTCTGTTCCTTTTCTTCAAGGCAATAGTCCAGCCGAACTTGTAATGGGTGGAGCTAATCCCGATGCTGTTTTTAATGCTCAAGAAGAATTTAAAGATAGAAATCGTATTAACGATGATGGTACTAAATATGAAAATGGTGGTAAAATTTATGATGCGTCAAAGAATTATGAAAGAGCTGCAAAAGCTCGCGAATGGACAGATGCCTTTGTTGGTTTATTTGACCCTACTCCTATTTCTGGGGTTCTCGATATCATTAATGCTCGCAATAATGATAGAAGTAATGCCGAAATGGTTTTGGCTGGTTTGTCTGTGCTTCCTGGTGCTCGTGTACTTAGTAAGCTTACTCGGGGACTTGGGCGTCTTACCAAAAACCAATCCCTTATTAAAGAAGGTAAGAAAATTTCTGATGTTGTAAATCGTGATAAAACTCTTCAAAAAGCTATTAGTTCTTTTAATCAATCCGCTCGTGATAGAACTTTAGCAGAACGAATGCGTAGAAGAGAAATATATACTCCTGGCGGCGATATTGACCTTGATAGAATTCAAGGCGAACATATTAAAAATTACAACAAAGCTATTCATTATTTTGATAGATATAATAAACTTAGTGATAGTAATTGGGCTAATTATGAAAATTTTGCTGCTGCAAGTAGAGGTATAAATACTACTGTTGATGCTTATAATATCGGTAAAGAATCTGTTAATCTTGTAACAGATGAAAATAAAACTAATAAAAAGAAATTAGGTGGAAATGGAAGAGTTACTAACGTTGACGGAAAACAATCCGATAGATATAAAAATGATAATAATAATGATATTAACCAACATTTTGTTTTACGGAGTCTTAATCGCAATAATGTTGGGAATAATAAGACTGTTACAGACATCCTCACTAAAGATGGAACTGCTATTAGATTTGAAGAAGCTCCTTATTCCAAAGTTGATTCTTTGGTGGCTAATAGTATCATTGGCGATAAATCTCTTTGGAACGCTCATCATTTGGTTAAGTCTGTTCGTGCTGGGTTAACTTCTAATCCTTTTAAGTATATTTATAATACTGTTGAAAATGTTACTAACGGTGTTTATGAAGAACTTCTTGGTAACATTATAGGAAAAGATAAAGCTATTGATGTAAAATTTCATGGTAATATTAATAAGAAACCATTAGGTGGCAATCTTCCTACTAACCAAAATGATTTTCTTGATACTTGGAATGCTTCTCGATTAGCTACTGGTCGTTACAATAATCAATTAGGAGATGGTCGTCTTGAACGTCAAGCTGAAAGTCGTAATACTGCTCGTGAATTTCATTCTTCTATTGGTTTTGCTATGAATTATGGTAAACGTGCTGCTATTCGTACTCCTTCTATGAGCGATACTGATTATCGTAAAGAGATTGCTCGCAATGCTCAAAGTATGAAGCTTAGACTTAATACTCCAGAAACTGATCAAGGAATCATTGGTGGTGCTTATCATGCTCCTACGCATAGTAGTTATGTTAATAAAGAAGAATTTACTAAAGACCCTACTGTTCGTACTCACGAAAATGCTCATGCTTCTCGTGCTACTGAACAAGAACAAGTAATTAGTGATATACTTGGAAGTTCAAATTCTTCTACTTATCTTCGTCGTCCTACCGAAGTTTATTCTCGTTTGATGCAGTTCCGTCAAGCTAATAATCTTGACCCAAATACTGTTTATGATAAAGATAGTTTTCGAGAACTTCGCAAAACTGCTACTGATTATAATCTTATTAATACTTTTAAAGAAGACGAAGTAATTGATTTGCTTAATAATGTTGCTATGCGCAATGACCCTAATCAACTTAATCTTAACAATATAAATCTTAACACCGTTCCTGTTTATGCTGCTAAATATGGAACAAAACGTAAATCTAAAATGGGAAAAGTTATTTCTATAAATGGTAATGTTCGTAATGGTTTAATTCATACTCCGTCACGCGAAGCTTTTGCTTATGGTGGTGAAAGAAAACCTCGTTTTAATGGACGTTATTCTAAACCTGGACTTCATAATCTTAGTCTTTTGGCTTCTGCTATAATTATGCCAAAAGGTACTGTTGACAAAGAACCTGAAAAACCTCGTAGGATTGGTTGGGCTGATTTACATAATCGTTTGGTTACTGCTGATATTTCTCAAAAACCTTTGGATGCTAAACGAGATAATACTTCTGTTGCACATGTTATTTCTGAAACCGAAAAAAGAACCCGTAAGTTTAATATTGGTGGTCGAGCTAAAGCTAAAGTTGGTAGTGGTTTTAGAATTAATGATAAAAAATATAATGTAGGAGATACTGTTAATTACAAAGGTCAACAATATCTTGTAACGGATAGAAACGAAGCTATACCTCTTCCCGATGCAAATAATAATATTATAGACAATGATATTGATATTCCTACTACCAATATTACTACTCCACAACTTACTCGTAATATAGTTAATGGTCTTACAAATAATGCTTCTACTTATAAAAAGAATGGAGAAACTCATTACTTTGTTGAAGCTCCTGCTGTTAGTGTTCCTAATTCTAATTATGATATGGATGCTCTTCAAAGAATGATATTAAATATTCCTGTTGGTACAAGAAGTAATATTTCTTCATCTTCTACGGGGGGTAACAATAAACGACAATCTGTTTCTATTCCAGTTGCTTCTATTAATCCTCTTGACGGTTCTAAAGTTGTGTCTGCAAGCGATGAAAATGCTGCTATGATTAGACGCAATTTAGCTCCTACTGTTGTTAATCGTCTTACTAAAAACGCTAATAACGATATAAATTATCTTCCTATTCAAGAAGATATTGCTAAAACTCGAAATCTTGATAATATTCAATTTGGTATTAATCTCGGTTCGTCTGCTATTGATGCTCTTATGAGTAATATTTTTGTTAATCAACTTCATAGTTATATTCCACCTACTATTACTGCTCCTACTATTTCTAATCCTGGCGATATTAAACTTAATGAAGAAGATTTGAAAGATATTCCTGAACCTATTTTAATGGCTACTGCTAAACTTAAAACTCGTTATAATGCTAATCCTCAGCTTGCTAAAATAGAAGACGAAACTCGTCGTGCCATGCGAGATATTGACCGCAATACTTCTAATAGTCGTGTAGGTCTTGCTCGTAAACAGCTTGCCGCTCTTCGTGGACAAGAAGCTAAGAATCAAGTTTATGCTCAGAAAGAGAATATTGAAACTGAATTGATTAACAAAGACAAACTTAATCAGCAAGAAGTTACTGCTCGTAATCTTGCTCGTTATGACCAGTATAATCAAGCGCTTGCCGCTCAAATGGCTAATCGTGCTCGTCTTCGTCTTGCTGCTGATACAGCTAATATTCAGAATAGACTTGCTGTTTCTACCGCAAATGCTAATCTTAAAGCACAAGCCGACCAATTTAATGCTGGTAATAGAATTAATTCTCTTATTCATCAAGCCGGAATCGATGAAGCTAAAGCCGAAGCAAGAGCTAATATTGTTAGTAGTCTGCTTGGAAATGTCGGTTCTGCTTTTGATGTTTGGAATAGAAACAAACGTCAAGCTAAGCTTGATGAAGAAACTCTGAAAGTTCTTGGTCTTCGTGCTCCAAATGTGAATAAGCTTATGTTACGTACTCTTGGTATTAATAAATAAAATTATATATTATGCCTTTTGGAAGTTTTAAAACTGTTGATTATATTTATGTTCCAAAACATAATTTACAAATTATTGGACAAACTTATGATTATCTTCAAAATCGTCACGATGTTGCTGTTGCTCAAGAAAGCGAATTGAAAAAGCAAATCGGTCAACTTGAACTTAATGCTCAAGAAGATGAATTTAAACAGCTTCTTGTCAATAATGTTCAGAGTAAGATTAATGATGCTATGATTGACGATTTTAAAGGTTATGCTCTTGATGATATTGTTGCTGAAGCTGGTAATCTTATGTCTGACCCAAGAGTTCTTGGTCGTCTTCGTGCTCAACAACAATATAAAGCTTATCAAGATAATCTTAATGCTCGTACTGATTTATCAGAAGATTATAAAAATTATTATCGTCAAGCTAATACTTATCATTATGAAGATAAGTTTGATGCTGCTGGAAACGTTATTGGTGGTACTGAATGGAAACCTACTGAACAAGAAGTTAGTGAAATACCTACTTCTGTTATTTATAATCAAGCTTTGAAAATGGTTCAAGAAGATGCTGGTAGTGGTGAAAGTTATACTTTCCTTGATGCTAACGGTAATCCTACCGATGATTTTACTCAATCTGCTACTGGAGAAATCTTTATGAAACAAGGTACTAAATATAATAGACTTAGTACTGAAAAGCTTCAAGCTGCTATTGACGCAGCTATTGAGGGAACTCCTGGTGCTAAAGCCAGTCTTCAACAAGATTATAAGATTGCTATGTGGAAAGACCAAACACAAGGTAAGAATGCCGATGTTCGTGACCATAATGGTAATCTTTTAAATGAGCAAGAATTTATTAATCGTCGTTTTAATAATTTTATTAAAGCTGCTACTTATAACCGTGTTTATGGTAGTGCTAAATTTGGAACCGCTCTTCAGTCTGCAAGAAAGCTTGCTGCTGGAAGCGGCGCTGCTGTTTCGGATATGAGCTTTCCTAATCAAATGTATGATGCTCCGAGTATTACTGTTAAAAATCAAAGTGCTATTAATGCTCGTGGAAATATTCAATCTAATAAAGCAGCTCTTGGCGAAGTCTTCGCTCGTAACGGTATTAATGCTGATGTAAATACTCTTACTCCTGATGCTTTGCATCAACAAGTAGATGCTATGCCTAATGGTATGGATAAACTTATTGCTCTTAAAGCTGTTAAGTCTATTTCAGACGACCAAGAATTTCTTGATAATCTTCTTGGAGTTCAGAAAGGAACAGAAGCTGGTGATGCTTTTGAAATGTACACAGCTCTTAGTTCCGGTACTGATTTGCCTACCAATAATCAATTTAGAACTGCTGTAAATGAATATACTGATGCTGCTTACCCACCTCATGTTGAAAACGTTCGTGCTTATCTTCGTGATGATGAATATGCTTCTTTAGTTAAAAGTCTTGGTGGTGATGAAGCGGTTCGTTCTCTTGGTGTTCAAATCGGTAAAGAGAATGGTATGAATTATGTTCAATTGCCTCGTGCTTATAAAGATAATTTATTCATATTTTCTAAAGCTATTCGTGATGCTCGTAATGAAAACACTTCTTTCTTTAATGAAATAGGTCGTTCTTTTGATGCTATGACAAGAGGATTTGGTCTTGTCGATTATGATAAAACAAGATATTTTTCTAACGTTGTTACTCTTGATAAAGACGGAAATGTATTTGATAAATTAGATACTAATCTTCCTACTCGTAGTTGGAATTATGGTGCTAATACAACTCTTGGTGGAGTATTAAATAACTTTGCTGATTTTGGCGACAATCTTAATCAGAACGTCGAAGCTATTATTCAACAAGAAGTTGCTATTCCTACTCAATATTCTCCTAATGCTACGCCTGCCCAAGCACAAGCTGAATATAATATCAAACATGGTATTGGTAAGCGTGAAGACAACAATGCTATTATGAATATTGAAGATGAACGTTTTTATCAAGGTATTGGTAATATTGATTTAACTCAAAGTCCTAATACTTATATTTACGATGAAGATTTGAATACTTATCGTGAAATGGATACGGAAGAAGAACTTAAATATACTAATCTTCTTGCTAATGCTAAAGAAAATGTTGTTACCAAAGGTATAACTCCTTTTAATAATTCTATTCAAGCTATTGTTAGTGTCAAAGACCCGAAGAAGCCTAATGATGCTCCTAAACGTATTCGTTTTGACCTTAATCCTGTTATGACTAAAGAATGGATGCAAGATACTAATATTAAAGCTGGTATGCGTACACAAAATCTTCGTAGTTATAAACAGCAATTTAATATTGGTAATAGTCCTTATGATGCTAATATTGGTAAATATCGAATTACTCCAGACCTTGACCTTGTTAATGTAACAAATAATCAAGTTATTCGTAGTCTTAGTCCTATGGAAGCTCAAGACTTGATTGAAAAGAGTATTCGACTTGAAGATTTAGGAGATGCTTATGTTACTGGAAATGCTCCTAATACTGCTTATACTCAAGCCATTATTAATAGTATTTCTCAAGCATATTCTCAATATCTTTATGGTACTACTGATTATGCAGGTAATATATATAATATTATTAGTAGGAACTTAACTAATTATAGATAATATGGATGTATTAAAGTTTTTACAAGAGGGAAATAGAGTTCCAAATCCTGATTATAATCCTAAAACTAAAAAGGGGGCACTTCAGCCCCCGTTTATCGTTAATACAGATACTGAGGGCAGTAGTACTACTGGACTTACAAGACAATTTACAGAAGGACTTAGTTATCGTAATGCGCCTATTAATCTTCATCCAAAAGATTATGCTCCTTACGATGTTTATGTAAATAACTTTGATGATGAAGAAACTCTTAATTTAGAGCGTGCTAAAAATCAAAGCAATGTCGGTCAAGCTATTTATGCTCTCGGTAGAACCTTAAACACTATTACTGTTGGAACTGTTGTTGGTACAGCCGATTTAGCATCTGTTTTAGTAGATGCTTTAGATGAGGACGGTTTTAATTATGAACGTCCTGAAGTTGTTCAAGCTTTATCTGATTTCAAAGATGCCATAGATGCTCGTATGCCTCTGTATCGTGAAAATCCAGATAAAGCTTTTGACGTTGCTGATATTGCTTGGTGGGCTGAAATGGCTCCAAGTATTGCTTCATCATTTACTCTTATGGTTCCTGGTGTTGGAGTTACCAAAGGTTTAAGTGCTGTTGGCAAACTTCTTAATCTTTCAAAGAATGCCACTAAAGCTGCCAATCTCGTTAACATGGGACAAAAAACTCGTGACGTTATTGCTACTGGTGGTAAACTTCTTACTCAAGGTGCTACTATGCGTTTGCTTGAGAATTATCAAGAAGCTATTGGTACTAAAGAAAATGCTAAAGAATATGCTTTAGGTGAACTTCAAAATATGACTCCTGAACAGCGTATTGAATTTAATAAAAATAATCCTCAATATGCTGAAATGGATGATAATTCTATTGCGGAAGATATTGCAACCAATGCTGCCGATGTTACTTTTAACACTGACTGGTGGAATATTGGTTTTGATGTTTTTCAGCTTTATGGTTTGCGTAAACTTGCAAGTATTCCTTTAGCTGTTGGCAAAAGTGCTAATCTTCGTAACCTTAACGAAGCTGTTACTCGTAGATTTGGAATGACTGCCGCAGAAGCCGCCGATGATACTGCTCGAGTTGTTACTCGTCTTGATAAAGCTAAACAAATTATGTCTAATCTCGGTTACGATATTCTTCATGGTGTTCGTAACGAATGGACAGAGGGTGTTGAAGAAGCTGTTAACTATGTTGCTTCTGAGAAAGGTATGGAGCTTGCTCGATATGTTTTTGATAAAGATACTCCTATTAAAGATTTCACTGATTATCTTACCGACCCTCACATGTGGGAAAGTGCTTTTTGGGGAGTTCTTGGTGGCGTAGTTTTCAGTGCTGGCGCTGAAAGTGTTGGTAGTCTTTATAATCGTAAATTTAATAAAGAATTTGTTAGTGCTGAGAAACAACGAGAGAATGAGATTAATAATCGTGAACTTGTTGCACAGCAATATCAACAACAAATTAAAAAGATTAATGAAGATAACGTTAATCCTTTTGCTACTGATGAAAATGGAAATAATCCTGTTATTTCTAATAATGCTGAAAAAGAATTTCTTTTAGAAGTTGCTCGTAAACAATATACTTCACAGCTTGTCATGAACGCTGTTGATGTTGGCAATGTAGATTTTCTTGAAGCTTATCTTAATAGCGATGCTGTTCGCAAAGGTTACAAAGAACGTTTTGGTCTTACTGAACAACAAGCTGCTCAATTCCAACAAGATGCTATTGCAGATGTCGCTGCCGCTAAGAAAGACTATGTTACTATGGTTAATCGTGCTATGAAGAATGGAGCTAATTTTAATATTGCTCAAATTATTGCACGTCAACATCTTAATAGAAAGAATGCTGAGCATTATAGAAAACAAATGCTTACTTCTTATGAAAATCTTTATAACGAAGAAGTTGCTAATGCTGGACATATAACTCCTGAATATGAACAAGCTATTGAACAAGATGTTTATGAAAATCAGCTTCTTACTCTTCGTAATCAGCTTGTTAATCTTCGTCTTAGTGAAGATAATTCTTCTAATCAAGAATTGATTGCTGATGTTCAAGCTAAGATTAAATATCTTGAAGATAATCCGCCTATTGGTTTTACTGAACAAACCGATGATAGTGTTGCTAAAAAAGCTAAAGAATTTAGAGATTTATATAGTAATGAATATGATATTACTTATAATCTTTATAATCGTCGTTTAAGTAATGCTATTGAAGAAAATACTGTTAAAGATGATGATAAATCTCTTAAAAAGCAGATTAAGCATTATAATAAGTTTTTTGATAAAGCCCGTAAAGATATTATTGACGGAGCTTTTAAAGATTTGGAAAGACTTTATGATAAGTATGGAGATAATATTTTTGATAGTAATAATCTATCAGAAGAAGATGCTCGTACTTATGATAAAGTCAAAACTGTTTTTACTTCTTCTGATATTAACAATGACGAGATGTATGCGTACATTGATGGTCTTCGTAGACTTAAAGAAATACAAGACCAGCATGACGTTTTTAAAGAACCTGAACAAGAGCCTGGTGGTACGAATTTAAGCGAGGCAGTAAATGCTAATGCAGCTCAATCCTCTACGGGGCAGGTTAATGGTACTGCGTCTGAATCGTCTGCTGCGCCTGTATCTGCTCCTATTAACAACGCTGCTAATCCTGCCAATCCAGTAGATAATACCAATCCTGCCAATCAAGCCGATACAACTGAGCAACCCCCCGTAGAGGATGGAAACAAGCCTCAGCCTGCTGCTGTTCCTATCAATCCGCCTGCACAACCCGTTTATGATGATGTTGCTGTACATGATTTTCTGCTTGAATGGTTTGGTACTAATATCGAAAATCCTGAAACTCTTACCGCCGATGATGTTCAAACAGCTTATTCTTCTTTTATTGCTGCGGCTAAGTCTGCTGGTATAACTAAAGAAGATGCTGATATTGCTTGGAACAATCTTGTAGGTGCTATTTACGGAGATTATGTTGTTCGTCAACAAGGCATTCTTACCAGTGCTTTAGATGATAATGATAAGATAATGCTTCGTAGAGCTTTGTTTGCGCTTATTAATCGTCGTCGTGGTAATCGTTCTGCCGTTCAAACTATTATTGAACAATTTGTTGATAAGACTAATCCTAATACTAAAGAAAAGTTTGGTTTTGAAATTAACGATAAAACTTACTTTAATATTGAAGATTTAGTTGCTCATATTTATAATATTGCTGGTACAGATATAGTTGCTGAGTTTTTGTTTGATGAAGTTGCTAAATATCTTCAAAGTCCTATTAATCAAAAGTTTGTTGCTACTGATGACCCAAGTGTTTATCGTTTAAGTAGAGAACAAAAAGCCAATCGTATTTATAAACATGCTGAGAATCGTCTTGCTTTACTTTCTACGAGTAATCAAAATACTATAAACGTTGATGAAACTATTAACAATGAAGAAAGATATACTGCTGTTGTAAATCTTAATCCGGGAGATAAACTTGTAGCCAATATTAGTAAAGATAAATCTCGTTTATACTTTATTAATCCTAAAACTCATGGAGTTATTGGTTATATGGGTATTCCAAGATATGATGATAGAACTGGTACTCTTAGTCATGTTAATTATGGCTGGAAATACAATGTTATTATTAACGATGATGGCAGTGTAGATAGTGATTTTAAAGATTATGTTTTTGATATTATAAATAATAATCTTACTTTAGCCAATGAACTGTTTCTTCTTAATCAACGTATTCTTGAACTCAATTACGCAGGTCTTAACCCCGTAGAGGATGCAGGAGTACAAAAAGAAATTGCTCGTCTTTATCCTTTAATTGAAAATAATAATATTAGCGTTGGTGTTAAAACTGATGATGATGTTTATAATCATGTTAAGCATCTTTCTGATATTATCGGAACTGCTTTTGCACATCCTTCTGAAATCAAAGATAGTATTGAAGATTGGTTCTTAAAGATTGGTTCTTCTTATGCTCAAACTTATGCTTATGCTAACGGTGAAGTTCAAGGAGATTTTGTTGTTGGTAAAGTTAATCGTGGAAACATACTTCTAACCGACGAAGCAAATCAAGAAGTTCTTGATGCTGTTGATGATTATAATGAAGATAAAGTTAAACTTGCTACTGTTACTCAAAAAGGTTTGTTCCAAGTTAATGACGAAGATGGTCTTCGTAAAGCTAATAAAAATGATGAATATATTGGTACTTCGTTTTTGTTTATTCCTGACGGTCATGGTGGTTATGATATGGCTCAAATAGCTAAACCTTTATTTGCCGATATATCTAACGATAAAATCAATGGTATTAAAGCAGGTATGCGTGGAGAAATAGCTGCTTGGATACATGGTTTTCTTACTAATAAAATAACTCTTGATGATGTAGCTAAATATGCTGGCGAACTTCTTGGTAAAACTGGTTTGTTTAATGGAGTTGATTTTTTCCATAATACTAAACAAGGTTTTGTTAGTTTTTATTTTTATACAGAAGGTTGTGACCATGCTGGTAATCGTACTACTCATAAACATTATTTGTTTACTCTTAATGAAGCGTCTGGACAATATGGACGTAATGTAGCTTTTAACACTGATACTGCAAATAGAGGCAATCGTTCTGTCGAAGCTGCTGATACTAAACAAACTTATGCTTATGTAAGTAGTTTTAATCAAGCTAATACTAATCAAGATTTACTTGAAGATATTGATATTTTTATCAATAATTCGTTTATTAGTGTTCCTTTTAAGATGGCTGCTGATAAAACTAAAAGAGAAATTGCTGGTAGATATGTAGGTAAAAAAGACGGTAAAGTTTATATTAATGTTGGTTCTTATAAAACCGAATATAATAGTTATCAAGAGTTTCTTGTTAATAACGGTTTGATTAGAACCAAACTTACTAAAGATGCTAATGGAAACAATTATAGTCACAATAAGTATGTTGCAGTTAATACTATATTTAATCCTGCTATTGTTAATAATAATGCTATTTCTTCCAAAAAATTAACTGACAAATTTGATTCTGCTGTTTTTGTTGATTTACTTAATAAAGGTAATACTATAATTGATACTTATAAAACCATACTTGACGGTAACGAAAATGCGTTAAAAATACTCGATGCTATTGATAATTTAGGTTTCTTGCCTATATTAGCGGAAGTAAATAATAATCTTCTTGACGCACAAGGTAATCCTGCTTATGCTGCATACGATTATGAAAATAATTCTATTGTTTTTAATTCTGATGAGTTTACCAAACATGATTATTTTTGGGGTTTAAGACGTTTTGTACATGAAAGTCTTCATCAAAATTTAAACAATAAATATACTCGTACAGAAGCTCTTGATAAACTTCGTCCTATATATGAAGCTTATAAAAAGTATGTGGAAGAAAATCATCCTGATGATGTTTCTTATACTAAATTCCTTAATATTCGTGCTGACGAAACTATTAATCTTGAAGAATTTATTGTTGAAACGCTTACTAATGGTGAACTTATTAATCATCTTAATAATATTTCTGCTGACGGAACTCCTCTTAATAAGACTGAAAATAAATCTTTACTTAGACAACTTCTTGATATTATTATAGATATTCTTGGTATTGAAGTTAATAAAGATAGTTTGCTCGAACGTGAACTTGAATTACTTAACGATATTAATCCTAAATCTGATAATATTACTACAAGTATAGATACTACTCCACAAACTTATGATATTGACCTTTCTGAACAAGGTTCAAATAATCCTGAGTTTTATGGTAATGATGAATTTATTAATCCAGATGATGGTGGTTATAATGATGATAATCTACTTAGTGCTGTTAGTGACAATTATACGGCACAAAATCTATCTGACTTCGTGAACGGTATGCCGACACCATTACAGCCCGCTATACGTTCAGCGCTGCTGCGTGGCGAACTTTATATGATGTGCCGATAGATTAATCGACTGAAAATAAACGTGGCTTAGAAGCCAAATAAACCGCATTGTCGGGCATGTAAGTATGTTTTACTTCGTGTCCGACATTGCTATTATTAACAATAAACTTATTAATGTTATGGATTGTAGTACAGTCATTATTAACAATGACGCTCTTAACAGAAAACTTGCGACTGAGGTTGGACAAGGAACAAAGAGTTACAATGCCCTTTTTGCCGTTACTCAAGAGGACGGTTTTAAAAAGTATTTAGTCGATAATAATATCGACCATACAAACATGGATGAGCTTTATAAAGCTATTGTGACTTATAAAGCTAATTTTACTCGCAGTATTGGTGACATTATAAATAATGAAGCCAAAGAGAAAAATCAAGGTTTTAGTTCTTATGCTGCTCGTGTTGATGCTATTAATTATTTAGCTAATGTTGCTAATGTTATTTACTTTAACGATTTGTTTAGCGGTCGTAATTCTATTAAAACTTACAATAAACTTCATAATAGATTATATGAAGTTATTGTTGATAATTTTATTGCTACTGCTCGCAATTATTATGCCAATGTTGATGTTGAAGTGGGTAATACTATTCAAGCTTTTATGAGTAATAAAAGTCCTCGTTCTCAAATACTTGGTTATCTTAGTAATGTAATTAATACTACTCCTCTTAAAAATCATTATAATATGATTATGCTTCTTCAAGATAAAGCTTTCTTTAATGAAGTTGCTAATCATAAACAAGTAGCATCTATTATTAATCGCCTTGATGATACTTCCGATGATGATACAGTTGATTCTGATAGTAAAGATTTCTATGAAACTGGAGAGCTTAACGCTGATGCAGTAGATGCTACCGATAATCAACTTGAACAACTTACAAATACTCTTGGTGTAATTACTAACTATGAAGGGCATATTGACGAAATAGTTAAAGTTTTCCTTAATACTATCCCTAAGCTTGAAAATACTACGATTAATGCTACTGCAAAAGGTAATAATCGTTTCTATCGTAAAGTTAATGAAAATGTTGGTACGCTTGAATATGAAGATGCTGATTTTCTGAAAGCTCTTCTTTATACCAAAGTTCGTAATGATAACTTCGATGTATTTATGGATAGTCTTGAAGAAGTTGCTAATAATGTAAAAGGAGCCGAATCTCTTATTTATATTAAGCAATATCTTAAAGAAAATCCTCAATTTGCTTATAAGTTTAGAATGATTTTTAATCGTCCTATTCCTAATAAGACTGAAACTTATATTGATAGCAAAGGTAATCCTCGTACTAATGTTACCAATTTATCTGCTCACCCCGCAGATGTTATTTTCAATAAGCTTGATAACGCTGTTCGTAATATTTCTGTTCCTAAAGCAAGTAAATCTATTAGCCAACTTAATGAACTTCTTGAGTTTACTAAAAATAATATTACTTACGGTGATACTACCGAAGAAGAATTTGTTTATAAAATATATAAGATAGCCAAACTTGTTGTTCCTAATATTACAGTTGATGCTATTAAACAATATGCTCGTGGTGAAAATCAAACTATGAGTAATCTTCGTAAACCTAAATTATATAATGACTTTATTACTGAATTATCTAATACTTTTAAAACTTCTCGCGATTTTAATACTATTAAAAATAAATATATTAAAGCTACTCCCGAAGAGCGTGCTGCGTTTGATGCTCAACAAGGTAGTTTTTTCCGTCCTATACAAGTTATAAATCTTCGTTCATTTGCTAACGACCTTAATAAATATTTAGCGACTTCTGTTTCTCTTAATAGTCGTAATCCTGAAGGTAATCTTCAATCAGATGTTCTTAACCGTAATTATGTTCTTACTTTTAATCAAATACTTGATAGCGAAGAAGCATGTCGTGCTTTTGCTGAACAAAAGTTTAAGAGTACTGATTATAATTATAGCAATATTCTTATTGAGAAAGTTGACAATAACGGCAATCTTGTTCCCGGTCTATTTAGAAAAGTTGGTAATCAATACGAACTTACGTCTTATGGCAAAGAATTGATGCGAGTTAGTTTCTTTAATGGCGCTAACGACAGACGAGATTATTCTCCTTATATTTATAAGACTATGACTAAGGGAGATTATCTTATGTCTAATTTCCTTGAGTTTATTGCCGCTAAAGAAGAATCTATTACGTTTAATGGTAAAGACTATAAAGTTCGTTTTGCTAATCTTTTCCTTAGCATTCCGTCTGATGCCGGTAACCAATTTATGTTTAAAGCTCCTATTATTAACATGGATGGTCTTTTTCAAGACACCGATAATGGTCGAACTTTTAATGTAAATCATCCTATATTTGCTTCTTTCCGTAATATTATTTATCAAGAAATTCTTGATGCTTATAATATTTATGAATATATATTTGAAAAAAGTAATAATCCTGGCTATGCTTTTGAATTTGTAAACGGTGCTCCTGTTATTAATAGTACTTATGACGAAAAACTCATGTATGAAAATTATGAAGTTGCTGATTATGAAAAAACTGTTGATGGAAAGACTAAAACTTATAAAGGAGCATTTCACATTGATGAAACTACTGGCGAATATATTCTTCATGGTCGTGGTACTCGTCTTTCTGAATTAGATACAGAATATGCTGACCTTAGTCTTTATGATAATCTTCTTGGTAACGGAAAAGTTATTGATATTCTTTATGGTCAAATTGGCGATACTGGAATACAAGTAATCAACGGTCAAGTTATACTTAATAACAAACAAGTTGCTGCTATTAACGATGCTATTTCTCAATATATTGATAGTTATCTTACTAATGCTTACAAAAGTCTTAAAGAAGAATTTCTGACTTATATGGAAGCTATTAATGAAAACGCTAAAAAGGTTATTATTAATAAGCCGAAAATACAAGAATTTCTTCTTAATGCTGTTATTCATCAACGTAATCTTGATGATTTGTTTAATGGCAAAAGTAAATACTATAAGAATAGTGGAGATATTCTTAAACGTCTTAAAGAAGTTCAAGGTAGCGGTGCTCCTTTCGGTAATAGTAATATTCGTGTAAACGATACTAATCTTGCAACTGCTCCTAAAATTAAATTTGAAGCTGGCGGTCGTCAATTTGAAGTTGGTTCTTCTTTCAATGCAGTTACAGTTTTAAATACAAAACGTGCTGCTACACAAGAAACTATTGACCGTATTGAAGCTCAACTTAAAAAAGCTGGAGTTCCAGAAGCTCGTAGAGAAGAACTTCTTGACGCTTATCGTGGTAAAGAAAAAGTTAATGATGCTCAATCTTATATTACTTTTGATGAGTTTATTCGTCGTGTTTATATAGCTGGTGAATATAACAAATATAAAAACGTTATAGAAGCGCTTCTTAGTGATAAACCGCTTGAAGAAATTGATTTTGACACTCTTAACAAAATTCAAGTTCAAAAGAATTTCTATTATACTCTTCATTACGACTCTGCTCGTAATCGTGAAGTTCCTCTTCAAATAAAGAATGCCGAATATGTTCTTATTCCTAAACTTATAAAAGGAACAGAATTTGAAGCTATTTATAATGCTATGAAAGCTGCTGGAATTGACCAACTTAATACTGTTGAAACTTCCAAAGCTGCTAAGAATAGATTGATTGAGCTGTGGGATTCCTCTACGGGGGAGCTAACTGATGCTAAGCTCCAGCGGTTTATTGTTGATGCTGATAAATATAAAGAACCTTATCAATATACTTATCTTTATCGTCAACAAGAAGTTCCTTCTCATCTTAAAGATAAAGAAAATAAAATAGGTATTCAAATTTATAAAAAGCTTCTTGATAATATTCCTAATGATACTACTGGTCGTGCTCTTAAACAAAGAGTTTTCCGTAATATTGTTTCTAATATAAACACTTCTTTTACTAACGCTTGTACTTTACTTAATATCCCTCTTGATTCTAATGGCAATCTTCAATTTGACGAACAAGGTAACATTCTTGGTCTTAATTACGAAAGACTTTTGAAACTTGCTCGCGAGAATGCTGCTCGTAATGGCGCAGATAAAAATACTCTTGATTTTCTTACTACTGATGAGAATGGTAATCCTCGTTATCCGATGTATCTTAATAGTATTTCTAATAAAATAGAAAATCTTGTTAACGGTATTTTTAATCGTGAGATTACTCGTCAACGTATGCCTGGTTGGCACGCTGCGCAAGTTGCTGATTTTGGTTTTGGTGGTTGGAAAACAACTAAAGATACCGCCACAGATGATAAACTTGCTTATCGTAAGATTGGCAAATACAATGATAACGATGTTTATTATGCTGAAATCAAACTTCCTCGTTGGAACAAAGAACTTGACGGTGTTAATATAGAAGATGTTAGCGAAGACGCTCGTACAATGATTGGTTATCGTATTCCTACTGAGGGTAAGCAATCTGTTATTATTATGCGCGTTGTTGACTTTCTTCCTAATGTTAGTGATAGTACTGTTGTTCTTCCTGAGAACTGGGTTCATCAATCTGGTTCCGACTATGATGTTGATAGTGTTTATGCTATGACATTTGGTCTTACTAAAGGAAAAGATGGTAAAGTTACTGTTTATAATGATAAGAAATTTCATCTTGACGCTGCACGTGATAGCGAAGAAAGTAAGATTGGTTATGTTAATTATGTTCTTTCTAACATTGATAAAATCGCTCGTAGAAAGATTCGTGATTATGTTGATAAAGCTGCACTTACTAAAGATGAGATTAAAGCTCAATCTAATGCTGAACGTGAGAAGCTAAATGCTGATTATTACGAAGCTGTTAAAGCTCGTATTGATAGTATGTATAAATCTGTTGACGGTATTTGGAAATCTGCTAAGAATAGTAAGAATCCTAACGTTAAAGATGATTTGTATAAGATAGCTACTACTATTGGCAATAAACCTAAGAATGTTAAAACTTCCGATTATGTTGCTGGAGTTCTTACTCGTCTTTACGAGCTTAAAATGTCTGGTACTATTGCTGAAACTGAAGCTCTTGATAATGTTCAGCTTGTATTCGAGCAACTGCAACAAGAAATGGATGCCCAGTCAGATGCCAACGTAGAACACTCGCAGAAGCTCTCCGAAGCCCTACAAGACGTTTTCTCGCAGGCACGTGAACAACAGTTCAACGAAGCACAAAAGTCGGCGAGAGAAGCCCAAATGATGTCGTATGATAAATGGTTTAATGCTGATAAAGCCGATAGAGTTGATGTTCGTAATCGTAATAATGATTTGCTTGATGCTTTTATTAGTATTCTTTATTTGGATAGTGCTGTTGAAGAAAATGTCGGAACGTCTAACTTTAAAGTTTTAGATGAGTTTAATAAAGCTTGGCGCAAACGTGTTGATACTGTTTCTCAATATGTTGTTAATCCTAATCGAGTTGGTTCGCATGATTTTCTTACTCAGCTTAATTGGCATGAAGCTGCTTCTGCTGGACGTACTCTTAAAGGTATATCAGTTAATCTTGATACTCTTGCCAGTATTGGTAATGTAACAAAAATGACTGCTCATAAAACTATACCTGTTGTTTATAGTTTATCTGAACTTAAGAAATATTATGAAGATGAAGCTGCTATTAAAGCTCGTTTTAATGCTAAAGGAGAAGATAATGTAACCATTGACGGCGATAAAGTTATTATTCGTCATAATAAACTTGGTTGGAGTAATGATAATAAGAATATTCATGGTGCTCTTATTACTTCTTATACTTCGCAAACTACTGCATATATTCTTGACGTTATGAAAGCTGATGCTGTTCGTAATCTTAACCGATATACATTCGTTGCTTTTAAAACAATGACTATTGCAGGTATTGATTTCGATACAGCTCTTAGCATGCTTTATCAACCTATTATGGATAAACTTGTCCGTAATGTTAATGAAAATCAAGGTTTTGGAGTTAAGAGTGGACTTGACCCTCTTGTTACTACTTTTGTTGATTTGGCAAAAGCAAATGGTGTTGAAACTTCTAATAGTATTAATGCTGTTATTTCTGCTCTTGATGCTAAATTTGGGGATGAAATAGAACGTATTTATGGCGATAGACATAATCCACCTATTAATATTGAAATGAATCGTAAACGAATTGATAATAGTCTCTCCCCCATAGAGGAACAAATCCATGACTATGTTGCTCTTAAACAGTTCTATAATATTCGTACTCTTGGCAATATTATCAACAGTCACCTTTCTATTATGACTACTGATAAATATGGTGCTAAACAAACGTTCTATATGAACAATAAAGTTTTTACTGATATTAATCGTTTGATTAACAGTTCTAATAAACTTTATTCTTTTAATGAAGAAACAGGTGATGAAACTGGTCTTCTTGAATCTATGTTTCCTGGAATAGAAAACGGTATTGAAGCTTTTGCTAAGTCTGATGTTATGCAGAGTACTTATCCTATTCTTGCTAATTATTTACAAAAGTCTACCGTTCTTTCTGTTAAAGTTGCATCTGCTTTTAATGATACTACTTCTGAGCAATTTGTTCAACGGGTTAATGTTCTTGGAGATTTGACTTCTAATGGTCGTCTTACCGAAGAACAATATAAAGATTATTCTGCTTGGCTTGTTTCTCGTTCTTATTTGGCTAATGCTGGATATACGGCTTTAACTTCTCCTATTACTGTTGATTATCAAACTGGCATGTTTGGTATTGATAAAGTAATGACTACTAATGATGGTTATGCTATTCGAGAAATGGAACTTGCTCGTATTGCTGGTATTGGTTTTAACAATGAAGCTGTTGACAATTTAGTTATCAATGATATAACTAATCCTACACAAGAAGAAATTGATGCTTTCAATCGTCTTACTCCTGCTCAGAAAGTTATTTGGATACAACAAAATTTTGGCGAAGATATAGGTATCTTTAGACATTTTGATGTTAATACTTTTAATGATAATACTTTCCGTCGTCAAGGTTATACTGGTCAACAAATTCGTTTAAATCAAGGTAACAATAACATTGATACTGTTCATAACGATTTTAATATTGCATGGAGTAGTAATAATCCTATTATCAAACTTGCTCTTGCTGATTTAGTTAAATACGCATACGTTCTTGAAGGAAATCTTTTCCGTTATGGAGCTGTTACTCGTGCGATACCTGTTACAGTTCTTAATGCTTTTAATCAAGGTGGTCTTAACATAGCCGATGATGCAAAAGTTGGTATGGACAATTGGCGTGTTTCTCCCTCTACGGGGCAGGTATCTGTTAGATTGGCTCTTGGTTATGTTCGTCAAAATCTTGATAGTTTTAGAACTCAATTTGCTAATATAGGTCGTCTTATTGCAAAGAATAAAGATAAAGAAGCTGCTCTTCGTCGTTCGATTTATTATACTAAAGATAGTTCTAAGATTGTTATTAATCTTAATAATATTGGCGAAGATATGACTCCTGCTGAATTTAATGAACTTCTTACTTATGGCAATTTGATTAACGAAGACGGTAGTCCTAAGACTGTTATTCGTCTTACTTATGGCGGTGTTACTCGTACATATACTGGTATTTACGATGACGGTGTTATTGTTTATCATCCTTTGTCAAGACTTTCTACAATTGATGTAAACAAGACTGTTGAAAAGAGTATTATTAAAGATAATAATATTTATCCTGCTATTGACGAAGTAATTCATAATGCTACTGAAAATAAACTTGCTAAGCATTTTGATTTGCTTATGCAACAAATGGATGAAAGCGATATTGTTACTGTTGAAACCAATGCTGCTGTTGAAAATGTTATCGCTAATAACGATTTCTATGAAAATCCTGCTCCTGTTGTTGTAAATCCTGGATTTACTGGTACAGTTAACTTCGTTGCTCATGACGGTTATACTTATATAGCAACAAGAATGAATAATGAAATAGCTGCTGCTATTACAGATAAAAATGACCAAAATAGCGTTGATTATGCTCGAATACTTAAAGAATATCCTAATCGTAATCTTGAAGAAGATTATCAACTTCATAGAGTAGTTGTTCATAAACCTACTATTCTTTATTCGGCTATATCTGACGGTGACCCAATCGTTGATAGATTTAAACGAGTTAATGCTTATATAGGAAGACGTGCTCAGAATGGAGATAAGATTGCTGCTTCTGTTATGCGTACTTTCCATAATGCTAATTTGAATAATATTGATGCTAATGCTATTGCATCTAATATGCCTCTTAATGCAATTGCTGTTGCTAATTATTTCAAAGCTGTTTATTCTGAACTTAATGGTCGTATTAATAACTTCATGGTTGATGTTAATGGCAATTCTATTGCTATTGACGACCCTGCTGTTATTGAAGCTGTTATTGCTGTTAAACGAAATATTAAACAAGTTCTTGCTAATACCGATTTTGTTAATAATGTCGGTGCTGAAATAAACATCAGTACAACCCCCCGTAGAGGATACGACAATGAGCTTATTGCTGCTTACAATAAAGTTGTTGAACTTATTAATAATGGTAAGATTAATCTTGATAATTTTCAAGCTGCTTTCAAAGATTATATTAATCTTCCAGCAAGCGAACTTTCTGAATTAGGTAGTAATATTATTGGTTCTGTTCAAAATGTTATTGCCGAAGTTGAAAACGATACTATCAAGAATGATTTCTTTAATATTATTAATACTGTTAATACTTTACGTAGTCGTTTCTCTATGTTTAAGGATTTACCTGTAACTGGCGCTGATGATGCTACTATTGAAGCAATCAATATCATTAAGGAAACTCTTACTAAACTTGAGAATAATGTTGCTGTTAATAAAGCTCGTGATAATTGGTTTGTTCGTTTCTATGAAGTAACGAGCAATAACCCAATGCTGAAAGAAAGAATGATGGACATCTTTACTAATTATGGAGATACAAGTTTCCTTGACCTTTGGTTACAAGATGTTCATTTTAATCGTAATACTATTGTTCAAACTGTTATAAAAGAAGTTGATAAACATCTTAAAGAAGCTGAAATAAAAGGCAAAAATGAAGCTATTGAATTTGCTTCTCAGATGAAAGCTATTAAAGAACGTGCTGCCAAAGCTGGTCAATCTGTTAATTATAATAGAATAATTAAGAATGGTCGTTTTGTTCAAGCTTATGATAGAAAACTTGATGAAGATTATCTTGTTTTAGATAAAGCATATACTAATGCAGTTGCTTCTACTCAAAGTACTACTTCTGTTGAAGCTCTTTGGGCTAAACACAAGAAAGATAGATTTATGGCTAAAACTACTATTAGTAAGTTTAAACCAATGGTTTATCTTCTTGATGAGAAAGGTAAGATTGACGGTGTTATTGACCCAGATAAACTTACTCCTGATAAAAAGAAACAATACAAAGCTGTTCTTGACGCTGGTATTACTTTGACTTATGAGGATGCTCTTCTTACTATGGAAGAGAATATGCTTACTAATTATCCTGATATTTATTCTCGCTATAAAGAACTTCTTCTTGAACAACAAGATGTTCTTCTTAAAACCGCTAATGGTCAATATAGCGAAGAACAAAATAATAAACTTAAAGTTATTTATCGTAAGATAGCTTATCTTACTTCTGATTTTACTGACGATAATGAACTTAAACCTGCTAACGAACTTTCTGCTTCTCGTGCTCTTTCCGAATACGTTTACAATATAGCTAAAATTAAAGAAGCTTATTTTGAACGTAAGGCTAAGATTGGTTTCCAAGAACAACTCGAAGAAGCTCTTAGCACTATTGAGCGTATTGAGGTTCGTAATGACAGCGGTGAACTTCTTATTGATAGAGAAAGTCTTATGAAGAATGCGGAATATCGTAAAGCTAAAGAATGGCTTATGAATAACGCTACTTATACTATTGATAAAGAATTTACTAAAAGTCTTAATGATGCTTATGCCGAATTAAAAGATGCTCGTAAGCCTGGAAGTGTTTTTGCTACTTTAGTTAAAGCTAACAATGCTCGCGATTCTTATGGTATTGTTAATGGCAATTTATTTAGTCCAGAAGAAGTTGCTTCTATTCGTAAAGAAGCTTTGTTTGGATATAACATTAACCAACGTAGCGGTCTTCCTTATGCCGGTATTATTCGTCCAGTTAGAATTAATGATATTGCTTATCTTCCTGAATTTTATAATAAACTTAAAAGTAATCGTAAACAACCAGCCGAAGAAATAGAAGATACTGAAGCTATCAATACTATTCTTAAAAAGGCTTGGGATAATAAGGGTGCTTTCAATTTTAGACAAGGTGCTCATAGTCTTACTATTCAAGACCTTAATAATGTTTTACTTTTACTTGAAGATTTAGGACTTGTTCGTGGAAAAGGAAGTAAAGCTGTTGCTGAATTTATCGAAGAAGAATGTGAAGTTGTTATTGATGAAGATAGATTTAAGAATGACCGTATTGATGCTCAATCAAATGGTGCTGAGTTCTACAATAAATGGAAAGAAATCTTTACTAATGGACAAGATGTTAATGGTGATTTAATTCCTAATACTACATTCTACGGTACTATTCGTCCTAAAAATATTGATAAATGGAAAGACATTAAACGTACTAATGCTCTTCAATTTATAAAGAAACATACTCGTACTGTTACTACTGAATATTATAATGAAGCTTATCGTGCTGCTCAAGCAAGAGGCAATGAAGAATTTATTAAGTGGTATAAAGAGAATCATATTTATAATCCTTATGCTCATACTTATGAGCCTATTCGTATTTGGACTACTACCGAATATATAGACGATAATGGTGTTAAAGTTAAACCCAAATGGAGTCCTAAAATACATCAAAGTGAAAATATTGCTGATGAAAAGCTTCTTAATCCTGAATATAAATCTAATTCTCGTAACTATAAACAAGGTTCTGGTTACGATAATGCTGATTTTGCTGCTCTTAACCAATACGAAAAAGAAGCAATTGATTTGATGTATAAGACTATGCTTAGACATGCTTATACAGATAATAATAAATATTATGTTAATGCTGGTTATTTGCCTTCAATTGCTACTGCTAAAAAGTTTAATATGGCAGAAATTGGTAAAGAAGCTCTTGCTTTTATGGGTTTCTCTGCTAATGTTCCTACTGATTTGAATTGGAAAAACGATAACGAGATTAGTTTTGATAACGATTATCTCATGCCTAATCCTATGCTTCGTAGAGTTGTTGACCCTAATGCTAAAAAGAAGCAACAACTTCCGAGATATAGAGATGATAATAACGGTGAAACTCAAGCCGATTATATTGTTCGTAGAAACAATGCTCGTTATGCTAATTTGGAAATAGATGCTGATAATGAAAAGTATAACGCTGAGAATATAGATACTGATTGGGATAAAGTCTTTGATAGTTTTATTAAGACAAGTGCTAATCATGATGCTACTCAAAGTATTAAACATATTCTTTATGCAGCTACTGATGCTCTTAGTCAACATAAATCTTATGAAACTAAAAGTTTTGGTCGTAATCTTATTGTTGACAAAGACCTTAGTGATGAAGACCATATTACTTATAAGACAGTTAGCAATGCTAATACTATTTCTCAATTAAAAGATTATATTCGTCGTAGAGTTTTCCAACAATACAAGAATAGTAATTCTCCTGCTCTTCTTCGTTTTGCTGGAACTATGCAGAATATAGCTGGTACTAAATATATGACAGCCAATATTACTGGTGGTATTGCCAATATTCTTATCGGTCATACTAACATTGGCATGGAACGTCTTGCTCGTGAATATTTTAACGAGGGCGAATATGCAAGAGGTGCTGCTATTTATTTCGGTGGTACTATTAGTTATTTTGCTGGAATGTATAGTGATAAAGCTACTTCTTTGCAAGACGGTATTATTAAAGTTGCTAATATTATTGATTATGATAGAATCAATCTTATAGAAAGTGCTGCTGGAGTTCGTGAAGCTCTTAAACGTTTCCGTGGTTCTTTATTTGCTGCTCAATCTATTGGTGAACATCACATGCAAAATAGTGTTCTTTTTGCTATGATGCAAAGTCATAGACTTGTTCAGACTAATGATGGCGAATGGAAGATTATGTCTAAAGAAGCTTATGCTCGTGAAGGTTTTGAACGTGCTCTTCTTAATGTTCTTACTGATGAACAAATCTCAGAATATAATGCTGCTAAAGAACGTATTCGTAGTAGCGAAGAAGAACGTTTTAAAGCTAATACTTTCAAGATTAATCTTGTTACTAATTTCATTAAAACTCTTAGTAAAGCTCAACAAAGTGAATTTATTAAAGAGCGTAAGAAAGTTCGTGCTGAATATAATAAAGCCTTTGCTGATAAATGGGATAATATTTATTCTCAATTTGAATTACGTGACGGTTATGCTGAGATTAAAGCTGATAGTGCTTTAACCTATAATGAATTTGCTGGATTTGTCAATAAAGTAATTAATGTGAATAAAACTATTCATGGTGTTTATGATAAGATTGGTGCTGCCAAGATTGAAAATAATTGGTGGGGTGGTATGGTTACCCAATTCCATAAGCATCTATATCCCGGTTTTAAAAAGCGTTATCGTTGGAATGCTTATTACGATGAAAGTCTTGATACTATTCAGAAAGGTGCTTATAAAAGTCTTGCAGATTTTCTTGCTATTCCTTTTAAAGAAGCTCGTGAAGCTAACAAGAATAGTGAGAAAACTAATGCTCTTATAGGTCTACAAAACTTCCTTAAATCGTTTGTTAATTTTGCTGCTAATTTCCATACTAATTATATGCTTCTTCCTGAAAATGAGCAAGCCAATATACGTAGAACTTATGCCGATTTTCTTTGGACTATGGCTGCCTTTGCTGGCGTTGTTGCTTTGACTGCTTTAGCTGGTGGCGATGATGATGACGAAGAAGCTATTTGGTATAATCTTCTTATGTATACTGCAGACCGTCTTGCTTCCGAATCTCAAGCATTTACTCCTTGGGGTGCTGTTGCTGAAAGTGATAAACTTTGGAGTAGCCCATCCGCTTCATTTACTGGAATTAAAGATGCTTTTAAAGTTGCTTCTATTATGGTAAATGCTATTGGTGATGGTGAACTTCTTGAAGAATATAAGTCTGGACAATATGCTCATAGAACCAAACTTGAAGTATTTATGCTTCGTAACATTCTTGTTGTTCGTGGTATTAATCGTCTTATCGAACTTCCTAATAATAATAATTACTATAAACTTGGACAAAATATGATTGGTGTATTTGATGCTAAAGCTCTTGGTGAACAACTTAGAGATTAATAACTAAATACTAATATCCCGCCTACAACATACTGTGGGCGGGATTTTTTATTTTTCTTCAACAAACTATTGTTGTATCCAAAATTCTTTCTATATTTGCCAATGCAGGCTCGACCTTGTTGATAATCATGCAAATAGTATTGATATTAATAAGCATCACAAAGGTGATGATTAAAATCTTCGATATGCGAGTGATACTATGCTAAATGGACAAAGCTAAAGACTTGGACTAAGTATTAGTATCGTTCAAAATATTGCTGCTGACGGTCATAATGTTTTTGGATATTCCATTCACGGAAGAGTTCTTAGAACCGCGCTTGATGATGGTGTTAGAGGTTTGGTTATGATTGAAGTTGTCGATATTCCTTTTATAGGACAAGACGAATACCTTAATATGGTTGTGTCAAAATAAATTGATGCTGTACATAAAGAGGTTTATAGTCAAAGATAAACTGTATCTGAACATGATATAATAGATGTTGTTGCTTTTCATAGAAAAGCTACAACACAAGATAGTAAACCGAATATTTATAGAGATAAATATAGTAATAAGAGTGCCAAACCAAAACACGCTCTTATTACAGCTTCCGAAGATAATAAGGTTGATGCTGCAAATTTGACTATTATTGGAAGTAAAAAGCCCCGACCTACCACTGTGGTAAGCCGGGGTTTATTGTATCTATATGTGCCGTATTTGGCGGTTTCCTTTGCGAATTTCGCATTTTCTTGCTGGTCGTGATAATTTGTATTGCTTTGATACGAAAGTGGCGTAGTGAGCCTTAAAATAAGTCGTTACTGGCGAGCATTAATAGCAGCAATAACAATATCAAAAATATGGGCAGCAACTATACAAAAAATAACTCCCCCGTAGAGGATGCAAACATAGCATTAAGAGCCATGCCTACCCTCTACGGGGGAGATTAATAATCATTCAAATAACCACGGTAAATACCAAAAGATAAATAGAAAAATATTAAGAGTAATAGTGAAAATAGCAAGTCCTTGACCACTATAATCAAATTCCCTACCCTCTGCTTCTTCTTTAGCAGCAACATATCCAATTCGAGTAGCAATAGAAGCTACAATAACTCCAATTAAAAACAGCATAGCTATAATTTCTTTAATAGTTTCATCATATTAGTAGCATCAGTTTTCTTATCAAAAATAAGATTATTAAACTCTGTATTAATCTTAATAACAAGAGTACGAAAACCACGGTCGGTCATGTGCTGGACAGCATAACGAGTAATTTCATTACCATTATCGTCTTTAGCTTTAAAATCAAAAACTCTTAATTCAAGTGCCATATTATAAAGTTTAAAATTAATAATCAAATTAAAAAGGCTGCTACTACTTTCACAAGCAATAACAGCCACGTTTAACAAATCTAAATTAGCAAATGAAGCACCACGTAGAGGAACAAGAAGCTGAACAGCTATCTCATTTGTTCATCCTTTACGGGGTGTTTCATCGGCTGTATTATCAAAATCGGCAAGATTGGCATTTTTACCAATCTTGCCATGTATAACATATAAAACTTTCTTCAATTATTAAGTACGTTTAAGACCGTCTTTAGCCCATTGAAGAACAAAACCAAGACCATTCCAAATAGCATCTTTAGCTTTTTCTAAAGCAAACTTTTCTCCAATTTCTCGATTATAATTATTTGCATCAACACAAGCGCTAAGACCATGACATTCATATCCAGTAATAGTAAGAAGACTCATAAGAGTAGTTTTGTTTCCAATTCTATTTCCACGTTTGGCAGCAATAAAATTATCCACATCTTGTTCAAGAATTTTAGTACCGTCATTTTCAGGAGAAAGACAAAAATAAGAAGCATCTGCTACATCTTTAGGACACCAAGATTTATATCCGTCTGGATAAGTAACTTCATATCCCATATCGTTAGGATTAGCATTTCCAACTCTGTAACCATGTTCTAAAGCCATGCTTACAGACATAGGCATAATATCAACCATTTTAACTCCAATAGCTTTCATAATTCAATGAATTTATTAATAACAGTTTTATAAAAATTAGCAGGCATAGAACCTGTAATACGAGCAACTTCTTTATCATCTATACGAAAGATAAGAAGAGGAACTGCAAGAGTATGAAACACACTAAGTCTTGCTTGAGCATCATTACAAGTATCTTTTTGAACATCTATATAAGTAGGTAAATTACCTTCATATATAGTATCAAAAATAATATTTTCAACTACTTCACAAGCAAGACAATCATTGGTTTTAACAAATTGAATTGTTTTCATTATTATTTGCCAGTATGCCCAAATCCATTAGCGCCACGTTCAGAAGCGCTTAAATCTTCAAGATTATCAACTTCATGCCAATGAATTTCTTCACGACGACGAACAAGAATTTGACAAATTCTATCTCCGGGATTATAAGGGAATATATCATCAATAATATCTACCTCTTGAACAACGGTAGCATCTCTACGTTTAAATATAACAAGTAATTCTCCACGATAACCGGCATCAAGAGTCCCAGGTGCATTAGGAATATAAACGTCATATTTAGTATTGCTACTACGAGGACGAATTTCCATTTCATAATGCTTAGGTAGCTCGAAATGAAGACCAGTATGAACAATCCAACGGTCTTTAATTAAATTGTATTCGATACTTTTAGCAACAATATCCATACAACAATCACCGTCTTTGCCATAAGCAGGAAGAGGAACAGATTTATCTTCGCGATAAACTTTAACCTCTATATGATTAATATCACGGTCAAGCTGTTGATAAAGTTCATCCATAGTACTAACAGCACCAAGATTATAATCCACAATAGCATTTGCGACGGCAAGAGCTAAATTTCCCATTTTAATAAAATTGTTTTTAAGTTAATAATTAAGATAACATCTCTGCAAAATCAAAATTAAGAGCACGTTCAAGTTTCTTAGCTTTGTCATTAAACAAAAGACTATCCATACGTTTAGTTCCCTCGGCAGAAGTATCAACGTTAGAATAGTAACCGCTAATAGCATTAAAAGCGCCCCAAGCAGTACCAGCAATTTCTTTTTGTCCAATACCACCATGATAGTATTCATAAGTATCACTAATAACATTAAGTTTACGTGTACTTATACCAGCATCGTTAACAGCAAGAGCATTGCGATATACAACTTCTTTAAAAGTATGTCTTGTAGTATTTAAAGCTTCAAGTTCAGCTTCTGTAAGATTACTCTTACAAATATACTCCATGACATCTTCATCGGTAAGTTTAATATCGGCAAGAACATTATAAGCCCATTCAGTATCTTTAATACGTTTCTTAGTAATACCAAGAATTTCGTGTGCTATTTCAATATTCTTATGAACACTTTCAGTATGACGAATACTAAAACTGTTAGTAGAAGTTCTAATCGCAGCGTTAAGAGTATTTTGGCAGATAACTCTAATAGGCGTAAATAGAACACGAACACCGCTACTACCGTCATGGCTATTAGTAAATACTAAATAGTTTTCAACAGGGTCACCGTGAACAAGAATATTGTCAGGAAGTTTAGCACTAACGAAAATACGTTCGCCATTACCAAAGAAACCAGCAGTTTGCCAAATAGCAGAATTTTCACCAATAACACTATCGAAGAATTTAAAAGCAGCACTATTTTGAACAATAGTATATTTACCTTTTACCATACCAAGAGGAACTTTATAGTCATCTCTGTAAGTACAGTATTGGTTATCACAACGAGAATAAATATTCTTACCAAGAATATGAGCATCGTTATCTCGCCTTTTAGCTTCGGTCAAATCATCAAGATTTTTGTCCATATCGAGAGATAGTGGCATCTTAGCCACCATCTCTGCTTTCTTTACTTCCCAATTAAGCTGAGCAACTTCAATTACTTGAGCAGAAGTTCTGCATTGAGTAACATCTTTACTGCCTTTATATTGCCAAGGAAGTCCTTTAATACTATAAGCCATAATCAGATTTCTTTTAACAAGTCTTATATAATATCAATAATACGGTCACGGTCATTAATGCCATAAGTATCACGAATATATTCAATAATCTCTTCAAGTTTATCTATAACGTCAAACATAATTTTATCATTTAATAGTTAAAAATTGACTTTGACAAAGTTCAGCAACAGTAAGAGCAGTTTCACGAGAAGTAATATATTGCTTATAATCAGAAGTAGAAGAAGCAGCAACACGATTCGCTTCATGTTCATGATTAAAGAACATATTAAGAACATCCCAATTTACTTTTTTACAAAGGTCAAGAAGATTAAGTTCAATTTCAAATTTAACTTTAGTAGCTTCAAGGTCTGCAACAGTAAACAAAGAATCATTTCTTTCTTCAATAGTTTCAGCAGCATCAGGATTTTCAGCAGCAAAATTAGCATTTACAGTTTGAACAAATCCTTCGGGATCTATGTTGTTAGCTTCATCGGCATCTGGTTGAAGCATATCAACATTCCAAAGTTCACGATAACGTTCAAGAACAGCATCAATTAAACCAAGAACTAAAGGAGCATTAGTTTCACAAACAGTAGTAGCACGAGTCATAAGTTTAGCATCATCTAACTCAATAATTTTATTGCCACTCTTATTAGAATTACCCCATTTAAGTACAGCTTCAAGCATAGCATCTTTAAGCTTCTTAGCGGCACGCTCACGAGATTTCTGAAGAACTTCAATACGTTGTTTTTCAGTCTTACAAGCAAGTGCACGACTTTCAATCATTGTAAAGAGCTTGCGATAATTATCCAGTTTTTCATTAAGGTTATCTTGAGTAATTGCAAGCTGTTCCTCAAGCTCAGGAGTAATTTCACCGCCAGCATCAATAATTTCATCAACAATACGTTGAAGTTCGGCATCAATTTCATAAAGTGATTTATTCATATTATCTTTTTAATAATCAACATGTTTAATTTCTTCATAAGCTTTATTGCTAAGCTCAGGAGTAACATCTTCAAGACGAACATCTTTCATACAAGGACATTCTTTCCATTGAATATTATAATAACAACTAAGCAAACCTAATTGATAATTATCTGCATCAACAGCCATAATCCAATTGTCTTTAGCAATCTCTATTTCAACACAATCAATAACTTGTGTTTCTTTTGGAGAATAACCTTTTTCTATATTATAATACCAAAGATTGCAACGATTAAAATAACGACCTGTTAAAGCACCATCTTTAAATTCAAAAAGACCACCGTTCCAAGTAATACCAGTATTATTGTATTCCCAAGCTTTAGTATCATAACGATATGTTTTAGTAGGTTTCTTACTAAAAAGCATAAATATTATGAATACTACCATTAGGGTCTTTAAAGAAACTACTTTTGCGCTTATTTTGACAAGTACCGTCTTTACTAATAACATTCCATTCATCATCAGTAAATCGAAGAGGAGTAAGAACATCAAAATTACAAAGACGTTTAACAAAGTCGATTTCCCAAGGAGCAGAATGTCCACTATTGCCGTGAGAAGCAAAAACAGCAACAGCTTCAAGAACTTGATGATACATCCAATTTGTAGGTCCATTACCATTAGGAGTATAACCAGCAAGTTTAAGTTCGCTTATAGCATGCTTGCAAATATTACTGTTTTCAATAATATGACGCATAACTCTTTTGTTAATAAGAGGAGTCTTATCAAGTTTTTTTACGATAACGTTTACTTTTCTTCATTTAATCACTAAATTTATCTACAATTTTAAATCTATCAGGTTTAGCACGAGCATAAGGGTCGCTATCTACATCGTCATTGTCGATAAGACTATGTAAACCATCGCCATTGTCAACAAGTTTAAGGCCGCTTTTAGCAACATATACTTTATATCCCCACCAATTAATGCCAAGCGGAATAACCTCAATAGGCTTATTTGCGTTTGCGAGGTTCGGTTGCATAACGATAAGCAGGATTAAGATAACCAGTAAGATAAGTCTTTTCAAGAGGAGTAAGAACAGCTTTCTTTGCTTTCTTTACAAGAACAGCTTGATAATTTTTAACAAGACGAGCAGGTACATGAATAGAATAAATACGATTGCCAAATTCAACTTCACGTCTAACAAGAGCGTTTCTCATAATTTGAACTTTATAAGGAGTTTATCCTCATAGTTTATTTTATCTTTACTACTAAGTCCAAAAAGTCTACTAAAAATATTCATAGTTGTATCAATTAATTAGTTAAAAATCATATCCAAATTTAATAAGTTCTTCACGTATCATACCAGCAATAATCTTGGCATTTGGATGAGGAGCACCAGTCTTACCGCGATAACGTAAATCAATAATATCACGCCATTGAGATACGGAATATGTATAAGCACAAATAGTAGCAGTATCGAGAGGAAGAACTCCACGAGCATCTTGACGTTGCATACCATTATCTACAAGACGTTTATATCTATTAAATTGTTCGTCACAACCTTGTATATAATCAAGAACAACACCTTTGTCTTCTTCACCATTTTTATAACAAAGATATTTACCATTAATGGTTTTGCTAATAGAATAATCATTCATCCAATGAGGACAACAAATAGTACCGTTTTCATAAACATAACGAGTAGATTGTTCAGCAATATTATTAGGACTAACACGGTTAAGTTCACGAGAAGTACTAATTTGAGTAGTAACTTTAAAAGTATATCTCATAAGTCGCCAACCAAGTTCCCAATTAATAAATTCTTCAACAGTAACAATAAATGGTTCAAAAGTTTTAAGAATATTATCTTTATGTTCAATATAAAAATGACCATTAGTAGCTAAATAAATAACTTCACTACCAATAAGATATTCAACATAAGGACAAAATTCAAGTCTTTTGACAAGTTCTATATATTTATTATCTTTAGGAATAATATAATAAATAGAACGATGCCTAAACATACTAAGATGTCCAAGCTTTAGTAGATTATCAACAAGTTTTACATCATTGCTTCCGTCAGAAGCATAACAAATTCGAGCACATTTAGCAACATGATGAATCCAATCAGCGTCTTGGTGCCAAAGCTCAATATAGGGTTTAACAATATTCATAATTATATCTATGTATCTCCCCCGTAGAGGATGGTTAAATCAATTGCTTTCGCATAACGTCATATATCTTGTAATAAAGAGAAAGAAGAGTAGTTTTATTATCAATATCAATACAACCTTCAAGAGTATCAACTCTTTCGCTTTCATGAACAGGTTTATTATCTTTAGGTTCAAATCTATTAATACGATAAATAACTCCACCTTTATTTAAAATAGCATTAACTTCGTTTTGAAAACGAACATCAGGAATAAAACAAAGTCCATTACGATTAATACAAGCATTAGCACGAAACATGGTATTATCAACCCAAATGTTTTGACTAAGATTATTACGAAACAGATTTGTTCCAATAGCTTGCATTAAATGACGAACTTTGACACAAACACGAGTAGTATTTAGAGGAATACCATAAGCAACAAAATCGTTAAAATCAATAATATTATAATCTTTTCTAACAGCAATATTAAAATCAATGATTTTTCTTGTATCAAAACAATAAACACCATTATCTTTCTTATCTCTATTATTTAAATCTTCCAAAGGAATATTAAAAACAATAGAAATAACTTCTTTATTAGCATCACTAAAATGAACAACAGGAAAATCAGCAGGACGATAATTAGCATCATGTAATTCTTTCCAAGCCTTATAAGTAGCATAAGTACCTTGTAGACGTTGGTAATTAAGAATTTCAGCAGCAGTATCTTTACCAGAACCAATAGTTCCAGCAAAACCAATAAGATTATGTTTACTAAAATTTATCATATAATTAATATTTGCAGCAAATATACGAATAATACTTAAACGAAGAAAAAACTATTAATTTTTTTTCATTTTCTGAATGACGCATTTTAAGGCTCGCTGTTGGACATTTCTTGAAAGCAATACGATTAATCATCTTGGTATAGATAATTGAATGTAGCCAAAAAGAAATAGGTCTACGGCTGTGTTTCATGTCGTTTTAGTTTAGTTGAAAGCAGATATATAGTAAATAAAAAGGCTGGCAACAACAAGTTCATTGTCATCACCAGCCTTAATATTAATTTATCGAATACGATAAATAACAGCTTTAGGATTATCTCGTTCTTCAACAAGAATACAATTTACATTATAATTCTTATTAACAGAAGGGATAATATTATAAGTATAAATCTTATATCCACCGGTATAATCTCGCTTGATTTTAACAGCGTCTTCAACTTCATCAGCATAAAGAGCTATAAAGAATTGTGTAGTTCTACTATCAGCGTCCCAACGTTGAAGAATGTTATAAGATTTAGCTTCAAAATAAGTAAATAGAATAAGAGATTTAAAGAAAGCATCATAATAAGTTTTAGTCTTATCTACTTTCTTAGAAGTAATAACATGATAATCGTAAAGAATACTATTAACTTTATTATTATCTTGTTGAGGAATATTTTCTGTCTTTTCTATTGGTTTTGTAACTTTACTAAAATTAAACTTCGGCATCAATCAAACTAACTTCTTTAATGTGAAAAGGAACTTTCTCGACACCACTTCGTTCGCCATAAAAAATAAACACAAACTTACCAATATAATCTTCTTTATGATTAAGAATATATTCTTGCTTATCGTGAGGCATACTAAAACGAGTTTCAAAAGTAGCATCGTTAATATCGTTACGACAAGTAATAATAGGAAGATTGCGTTTACGTTCAGGCTGAATATCAACAATTTCAAACTTACCGTCAGTCTTAGCTTTAAACTTTTCCATATAGCCAACACGACGACGACCGTATTGATAATCAACATCAGGATTACGAAGTATAAGTCCCTCAAAACCTAAATCAATAAATTTATCTCTCCAAGCATAGGCAGTAGCATCATTACAAATATTATAAGTAGGAAGAATAATAAGTTGTTCTTTATTATTAAGATGTTTGACTTTATCATCAAAGATAGTATAAGGCTTTATATCAAGACGTATTCTATCTCGTTTATGCTGAACCATTTCTGGAATAGCAATATCATAACACCAAAATTGAAGAAGCTTATTATGATAATCAGCAGGGTCTTTAACGAAATGATTAATCTCATTAACGTTATAACCCGGAAGATAAATCTCTCCGTCAAGCGCCCAACTATAGTCAAGCATAGATTGAATAATATTAGCAGGAAGAGAATCAAATAGATAATCTTCAAGAGTAGTTAAAGTATTCCAAACAATACCTTCTCTACTTTGAAATTTAAGTCTAACAGAATTAAAAATAGTATCTCCTTTATAAGCAGTAATAAAACAACGAAGACCATTAATCTTCCATTGTCCAAGCATACAAGAAGTTTTCTTCCAAATATTGCCAGTATAAGTCTTAGCAAGCATAGGAAGAATATTTCCATTATTCTCATTATTACGATAAGAGGGAAGATAAGCTGCAAGATAAGCATAACGAGCTTGTTCATCCTCTACGGGGGGTAACTGCGAGTTATCCTTAATTTCAGTGATAGCCATATAACCTTGTTTCCTCTTTTCGTTATAACGAGAAAGAAGCTCTTTATCAGCATCTTTTTGAGTAACTTTATAACTATCAGTATAAGTTGCTTTACCAACAATACCATACTGAACAGTTATATAAGTTTTATCAGCATTAAGTTCAGCACTCCAGCGATAAGGCTGTTCAGCATTATTCTTTCTATACAACCATATTTTCATTCATTTTTAGGTTTAAATGTACCAAAACTAAATTTAACAGCACGGGCGTTAAGAGCATCCAATCGTCTATCGGCAGCAGTTTTCTTTAGGCTACCGTCTTCGGATAGAGTTTCTGTACTAACTTTTCCGCTAAACATGTCTTTTGTAGCAACTCTTCGAGAGCGAGGTTTACGTTCGACAACATCGGCTTTATCTTTTTTACTTTTAGCACCTTTACTCTTTTTATAGTTACCGATTTCAGGATGTACCATTGCGAACGCTTCGTTCTGTTTATCAAGAGCATTAAATCTTTCTCGGTATATTTGACATTGTTCATCAGATAGTATTCCGTTATCAATTCCATGTTCTATAATATAATTATATTCCCAGCTATATCGAGCATAAGAGTAATGATTTACATTAATCGGATAACCAACTCCCTCAATATAACGAGAACAATCAAGACTATGAAGTAAATCATCAAGAGCACGAACATGACCTTTAGTTTGTATTTCGTAATTCGCCCAATTCTTATCATAAACATCGGGTTCAAAATTAATACTCATAACTATAAGTCTGATTTGTTTATCTTGAATATCAGTACACGTTTAGGCTTACCAATAAGAACATAATTGTAACGATACCAAAGAATAGCATCAGAAGTCGGCGCTCCTTTAGCATAACCGTCAATTGTAGTAAAACAACCTTTCTCATAATCAAAATTAGAATGAACAAAGTTATCACTTTCTTCATGTCCAAGCAAATCAAATTTCTTAATAGCATAAGCATCTTGAGGATTATCAATATCTACTTCGCCATAGCAAATAACACTTTTACGACTAACTTCAAGATTATTAAATTTCTCACCAAGATTAAGTCGTTCAGTATGTTCAAGAGTATCTTCTTGCTCTTTAGTAATTGGAATCATCATTACGACCTTTTCGTACATGTCCCTAATACGGCAGAGTATTGCTTTCTCCCGTATTCCAAGTAAGTTCACTGTCTTCTCCATTGGCTTCACTATTATTACTTAGATAATTATAAACATCAACAATAAGCCGATTAACTATTTCATTTGAATATTCTTTCTTCAATTCACTAAAATCTTTAACGTCATATTCTTTAGGAATAAGAACTGGAGTAATATCATAAGCATCACGAAGCCAAATAGCTTCACGATAACCTGTCATATCATTATCCATAAGAGAAATAATACTACCGCCAACGGTAAGCTTTTCTCTAATAAAATCATATTCTTTTTGTTTAAGACGATAAGTTTCATGAGGAAGATTAAGAACACCAATCTTCAAGTCAGCCGCTTCCATCCCCCGTAGAGGATTGGAAACATAGAAATGGTTCTCAATAGCAAGTCTATCTTTAGTGGATTTAGTTATAACAACTATATCATAATCATTACGTTCAAGATTAAGTACACCTTCAATATGATTACAATTAGTAATAAATCTAACATCACCTTTCTTTCGTTTAGGAAAATAAAGCTTAACATTATATATACCATGTTTATCTTGTCCAAGAACATAAGCATAACAAGGGTCTTTCTTGTCATAATAATACTTAGGTTCAGGATTAGAATAACGATTAATATAATATTGCTCAATAGGATAAACGAAATGAGTGTTAAGATGATTAAGACTAATACCAAACTGTTCCCAATATGCTTTATCCAATTTATTCCAAGGACGAGGAGCAATTTCGATAACCGATTTACGATTACGAATTTCTTGAAGAGAAACAGCTATTTGTGCATCAACGTTGGCATCTTTTTCTTTACCGTAGATAATATCACGAAAAGTATAAACTATATGACGGAGAACGAAAAGAAAATCAGGTTTGTTATTAATGTCTATGTTTCGTTTGACAATACCAGACAGAACATACGCAGCGGCATCAAGACAATCTCCCCAAAAATAACCAGCAAAATCTCTACCTTTAAGAACACCTTTATTGTTATAACGAAAACCAAAACTCGGATGTTCATCAGCTCTAAAAGGACTAGAAATAAGATTGCCAGTATCAATACAGTGCTGGATAACATAATCACTTACACCTGAATATACGGAAAAAATTGTAACTTGACTAACTTTGGAAAATATAAAGTCTTTAGTAAGCGTACCATTATTAATAGTTCTTCTCATATTGTAATTGTCGATAGTAGTAAAATAAAAAGGCTGTGAACCGCCAATATAGCAATTCACAGCCTTACAGCCAAATTTATTTACTACTTATTTTTCGCCAATAATAGCAGCTTAGAACGGCAAATCATCAGCAGGATTAGTAGCAGCGGCAGGAGAAACAGGCATAGGAGCTGCACCATAACCGCCTACTGGAGCACCGGCAGGTACTTGCGGATTGTAAACACCACCAGCAGCAGGAGCGCCTGGAATCGCAGAAGCAATCGGAGCTTTAGCAGTTTCACGATAAATCAAGCTTTCTTTAGTCGGGTCAACATGGAGAACTGGAGCTTTAGTTTGGTCGAAGATTTCAATAACACCTTCGCCAACAAAGCCATTGAAACCGAAATCGCCAGCACCGTTACCACTTACAATAGGTTTCCAAGTATTCTTAACTTTAGTAAAGCGAAGCAGCTTCATCCAAAGAGGAATATAAGAACCAGCAGCGGTTTTGTAAACAGGCTTGCCATTGTTTTCCATAATAGCAATGAAATTCTCAAACAGAACTCTCCAACCAGCCAGAACTTCTTCGGGTTCAACAGGAACATATTCCATTTGCTCGTTAAAGTCTTCGTAAGGAAGTTCAAGAGCATCAGCCATTTCTTCCGGCATAGGCTTACCTTTGAGAACGAATACGTTCAGAATGTGTTTCAGATAATCAAAGACTTGATTAACTTTCCATTCATCGGCAGCACCAGGAATAGTAAGAGCGTTACTTTCAACAGGAGAGAAACGAAGAGTAACATACTTACGAGCAATTGCATCTTTAGCATTACTTGCAAAAGTAAATACTAAACTTGGAACAGAAAGACCTGCAAAGGAAGCACGACCGCTATCTTCTTTCTCGGTAGCCCAAGCAAGTTCAACTGTTTCAAGATGACCTTTGAAAAGATGAGTAGCTTGATCGATGTCACGTTCATCAAATTTAAGACGAGCAGTACCACGACTTTCGGAAAGACCACGGCGACGCTTCTTAGGAGCTTCAGCGGTTGGTTGATTTCCTACTTTGTTTTCTTCAACAGCTGCATCAGCAGCAACATTTTCTACTTCGGCTACTTGCGCATTAGCAGCCATTCTTGTAGTTGGCATAATTTAAACGTTTAAATGGTTAATAAAATAAAAACAAATAAAAAGGCGTACAATCAACAATAGTATCATGTACGCCTTTTATATCAGTTATCTAAATAACGGAGAATTATTCAGCAGCAGCTTCGTCGGCAGCAGCTTCTTTCTTAGAAGCGTCTACGTTACGACCACGGGTCGGAGTTTCGTCTTTGTATTTACCAAGCATTGCAACTTTAACTTCAACGTTCTTGCAACCGTCATGATAGATACCAGTACGAAGTTCAGTTACATCTACCTCGAAAGTACGATTAACAGTCTTAGCGGCCTCGCCCAAATCAGCTTTCAGTGTAGCCCAAATAGCAGCATCAGAGAAAGTCAGAGCTACACCAGTACCGGACAAGTTAGAAGAATTGGCACATTTAGCACCTGAATATTTTTCAACTTCATCGGCATCAATAGTCTTAGCCAACATCTCGATTTGTTGTTCTTCTGTAATTCCCTCGGCTTGCAGAGAAGCGGCAAAATCGGGGTCGCCATTCTGAATAGCACTTTCAAGAATAGCTGCAAAGTTATTCTTAACATAAAGCAGCTTGTCGGCGATAGTCATACGTTCTTTGCACATAACGGGGTTGCCTTTAGAGTCAAATAATTGAACACCTTTAGCAATACCCCATTCGTCAAATTCAGCATGGATAGCGGCAACACCTTCCGGAGTGTTAATATCAATACCGTTTTCTGCACACAGAGCAACAAGTTCCGGATTACGTTCAGCAATAGCCTTGTCAACTTCGGCAACAGTAGAAATAAACATTACATAGTCACCGTTAGCCAAACCCAAAGCACGAGATACAGGCGGAGTGATACGGAATGCACCAACTGTCGGATTGATAACTAATTCAGGTTCACTAACAACACCACGTTTAGCAACGTTAACTGCACCAAGACCAAAACTCAATTTACCATTTGCAAAAGTTTTCATAAGTTCTTTAATTTTAAAATGTTAAACAATATAATAAAAGAAAAGATAATCAATAAATTAATCGACACTTTCAGCACTAATGTCGATAATATCCGCATCGTTAAGTTCATGACCACTAATAATCTTCAATTCAGAAGTTTCCATAACTCCGAAAAGAATATCCGAAGCAATATCACGAGCTGCATAAGTAAAAGCCCGATGTCCAATAAGAATACGAGCATATTTTTGATATGTATCTTTCGTGAACATACCTGCGGCTTGAGCTTCTAAATAAGAAAAATGTCCAATAGCGTGAACTTCTTTACCATTAACGATGCGGCAAAGGTCATACTCCGTAACAAAGTCAATAGGCTTAGCCGGAATACGAGTTATAGGTATCTTCTTTTGAGCAATAATATTATTAGCATGTTTCTGATTAACAGCTACTTGATGATGTTCAGTAAGCTGATATTCACGATAAGTATTCCCATTAAAATCTTGATACCATTTAACAGGATAAACATATACATGTTCAGTATCAGCTTCTGCTTTCTTAGTAGCTTCATCAGCATTTGTAGCTTTAATACAAAACTCTGGAAGAAGATTTTCAGCATAAACATTAAAGCCATCAGTATATTCATACTGAGGAGTATAATCTTTGATAAGTTCCCAAGTTACTCCTGCCCTTGACAATAATGCTTTAATAATATGAATATCAGTCCCAGTCTTACCATTAATAACATGAATATGTTCAATACAAGTACTAAATGGAAGACCTAAATCTTGTGCCCGCATAAGGATAGCAAGACCGTCATTGACAGACTTAACACCACCTTTTTCACTTCTCATAATCTTAGTGATAAGCATTTCAGCAGCAGCTTGTTGCTTGGCATCAAAAAGATTAATAGAACTAAAACCACGAGCATGATTAACAGGAAGATTTTCATCTTTAGTTGCAGTAGGAACAACATCTGCAACTACTTCTTGTCGTTCATTCGTTTCTTTATTCTCCATTATTTCAAAGACCTAACTTTTTGTTCTTGATTACATTGACAAAGATAGATATTATCTTTAAACTAACAATCATCAGCAACGAAAAAATTTTGTTGATTATCATTTTTAATAATTTCGTGCATCGGGCTGTTTTTCTCCTTGTTTAGTTCTTTCTCCTCAATCGTGCCAGCAAGATACAACTTATAAAATACAGCCTTATCTGTATTAAAATGAATACCATTATAACGATAACGAAACTCGTCAATAGTATCGTTGAACGGGGTGGTGAAAATAACGGCGTCTACGCTGCATTCCAGCCCAGTATAGGAACGATTTTTCATACTCAATACATATAATAAGGTGGACTTCTGAAAGTCGCTTAAATCGCACGAATTGGCGTCAAGATTAAAACGCTCGACATTAAGATTAGAAAGAGCTTGAGCTTTATAAAGACGAATTTCACCTTTATTGTTTCCAGATTTATAACGTACATAATCACCAGTTCTTTCGTCAATAATAGCTTTAGGAGCAGCAGCATCATGATAATCACCACAAGCAATACCATTCTCAAGAAGACATTCAGTTATAGCAGCAGCAAATTCACCACGCTTAGAAACAATAAGAACTTTCTTACCTTTAAGCTGATTATTAAGCAAATCTAAAATAGCATCAAATTTACTATAATTATCGGTAAGAAGATTCTTTCGTTCTCGCATGATATTATAAGCTGTATTAGCTCGTTCTTCAAGAGAAGTAGGATTAAAATAGGAATCAACTTCTTTATCAAAAGGATTATTAGGGTCGAGTTTATCACTCCAACCATTATAAGCAGCAATACTAAGACGAACTTGTTCAGCACTTTCTCCGGTATATTTGTTACCATTACGAGCAAACTCCATAGTTTCAAAACTACCAAAGATATTAAGACAGCCAGTAATATAATCAGTATATTCCTCATACTTCTCTTTATCACCAGCTTTAGTAAAACCAAGCATGATACGATGTTCCTCTACGGGGGAGATAACAGATGTAATGTCTGTAATCTTAGCACTATTCATTGGCGGAAAAAGCTTATAAATTTCAGCTTTATCGGCAGCAGAATATTTATCATTACCAATAGCGTTATTCATAATAAATAAACCATACTTTGTTCGAGATGCAACAGCACGAACCCCAGCAACAGTTTTAAGATTTACATAAATAGCAATATTGTAACGATAGTTAACATCATGTCGAATATAATCGACACTTAAAGCAGTATAATTAGTAGTAAGAATATTATTCTTATTAAGAGTATTAACTACCGCAGAACGAGTAGCATAACAATCAACAACAATAATAATTTTAGTAGCAGGATTTTTAGCAATACTCCTTTGACAAATTTCAAGACAAAGAAGAGTTATGTCCTCGTCAAGAGTATAAATATAAGTTCCATTGGCATTAAATTCACTAACCCAACGAGTAGCAATATCGTAATAGTTATTTGGGATTTTCATTTCTAATAAATTTATAATGACGACAAAATCTATTAGGTTTATCAAGAACTACCTTAATAGAATTACTCCAAACACCAAATGCTCTTGCTGCTTCATCAATTGAATTAAAGTGCATAATGCTATTTTCGTTAAACTTATTTATAGCAATAACTGGAACAGATACCGCATCGGCTCCTTTTCTAAAAACATTACTACGAAGTTTATTTTCTACACCAGTAACCCATTCAAGATTTTCAACAGCATTGTTAAGTTTATTTTTATCAATATGGTTAATTTCAGGAAGATTATTAGGATTATCAATAAAAGCTTTGGCAACAAGTCTGTGAACAAGAAGACCTTTACTTTTGCCATTAACGCTAAAAGTTACAGAATAATAGCCAGAATTAATAATTTGTTGACTTTTAATAATATTCTTAAAAGTAGATTTAACTCTACCTTTATTGCTTATTTGATAACCGTAATAATCAGTATCTTTCCAAATTTCTCCGGGAAGAGTATCAACATTTTTATTTTTAACTTTACTAACTTTACGAAGTTTAAAAATAAAATTTTTATTTCCAATTTTAATCGGTTTCATCATCGTCAAACAATTTATTATACATACCAGCATATTTCTTAACTCTTGTTTTTCCTTTTCCTTTTGGCGAGATACCAAGTTTAACAGGCTCTATTATCTTCATACATTCTCTATAATAATATCCATAATCAATATTTCTAAGTTCGATAGGAGTATCATCAAGAGAATTGCATATTTGAACAACAGTACCAGCAGCAAATCGTTCCTTTTGTCCGCTAATGTTATGAACTTTCATAAGAACATGTCCATTATTGGCTACATAAAAACGAACATATCTTTGATAAACTTCATCAACAACCTCATTATTAATAACTCTTCTTTGTATAATATGGAAATTTTTCCCGACATTCTGCGTCATACAAAAATCAAGAATATTAGTTGCAGCTTTAAGCGTATCCATGACAGGAACATGATTAATAAAGTAATCATAAACAGCTTTACTAACAATAGGTATACTATAACCTTTTTGAAGGTCATTAAGATACATAAGAGGATTAAACGTTCCTTTAAGTTCATCTTCAAGTTTAAGCTTGCCAGTTTTCTTATCTTTAACTCGAAATTGAGCAATATAATTATTCACATCACGAGCTATAAGACAATGAAGAACATCAGCATCCATACTCATACCCGTAGTCTTTTGCCACCAATCTACAATACGATTAAAATCTTCTTCTTTATCTTCATAAACCTTAACCATAAGACCATCTGTATTAGCAGAAATGATAGGAATACCATTAGCTTCAAGCTCTTCGCATAACATCAATAACATTAGCTGTCCGTTTATCGTTACTTGAAGAGTAGCAAGACGGTCATATAGAGGCCCATTTTCAAAACCAAATTTACCATATATAGAATTGATAACTATCTTAAGAACAAGAGCAAGAACGTCACGAGGAATACCGTCTACAACAGCTTCATCAGAATGTTTAACAGCAACACGAGTATCTTTCATCCACTGAATAAGATTACGAAAAGCACTCTTAATCATGTGAGCAGGTGCTACTCCATAAAAAGCCATAATAGAGGGATAATAGGAACTAACATCAGCATGTTTAATAGTAAACTTACGAGTATTACCAATAGCCGATTTATCAATTATCTCCCCCGTAGAGGAACGATAAACTCCATTCCATTCAGTAGTGCTCCATATTTCCATAGGAATATCTTTACTATGAAGACCGCCCGTAGCCAAATTATAAACTGTTTTACCAATAACAATCTCTTCTTGAAGAGAATCTTTATTAACTCGATAAATAACAGTCTTTCTAAGTTTAGCAAGTAATTCTTGAAGTTGAGGATTTTTAAATCTAACACAATCAAAAATAATCTTACCAATACTCATGGCTTTACGTTCGGTTCTTCCGTCTTTCCAACGGTCATAAGGAATACCACTAAATTTAGTATAGAATTTCTGAAAAAGAACATCAGCCATATTACTACGGCTACTATTAAGCACATCTACTTCGTAACTTGCGCTAACAGCATAACGAGATTTAATTTCATCAGGTTTAAGACGAACTATTTCAGCAACAATAAAAACATCGTTAAGATTGTAATGAAGCATATCAGGAATATATTCATCAAGAATATACCTATCCCACTTATCAATAGTGTTATTAAGTTCTTCAAGACTATATCCTTTGTATTTTACATCTTTACGATAATATTCTGCTTCTTTCTCATTTATAGGCGGAAGTTCATATTCAAGAAGTTCATACCATTGAAGATTAATAGAAGTTTGTTTAAGACCTTTAGGAATATATTTCTTTTCTCCTGTTTGACTATCGTTATATGAACCAGCTTTGTTAAGAGCAAAGATTTTCATAACATCAACTCCAACAAAAGGAAGTTTAAACTTATTAAGACTACGAAGAAAGAAATCATTTTTACCAGCTTCCTTATCATTCTGAAGTTCAATAATACGTTTACTTGTTTGATAAAGTTTAGTTATAAGTTCTTTGGTAGTATCAAACTGATTAAAATACATAAGAAAAGCAGCAACCATAAGATTGTCATAACTTTTACTATTGTATCCATATAAGTCTGTACGAGCAGGAAAACCATTACTGTCAACAGCAAATTTATAAATATAATCAACCATGCTAAATAGTTGACTGTCATCAGTAGCAGTAATGTAAAACTTTTTGTTTTTAATTCGACTAAGCCTATCTTTAATAACCCCAACTGTTAGTTTCTGAATAAGAGGAATTTTCTTTCCTTTATCATTAACACAATCTTCAAAAGCTTTAAGATAGTCAGCCAAATCAACAAAAGTAATAGAAAAGAAATTAGGAAGTACTTCGACATCGAAACATTCTATTCGGAGCATAACGTTAAGTTCTCATATATCTATATTTGTTAAAATGTTGAATAGCTTTAGTAAGTTTGCTTTTTACAGCTTTAATATGCTCGGCATCACCAAGTTTGGTTAAATTAAGAGGAATATAAAGAATATGATAACCATTAGAATAAAAACTTTTAAAAGTACTATTTCCCGGAAGAACAGTATTCCAAGCACGTCCAAAGATTATCATAAACTTATATTTAATAGGAGCAAGTTCTCGACACATAATTCGATTACAATGAATATTAGCATCTTTAGTAACGTTATAAGACGGATAACGAGGACACTTAATATCATAAGTAACATAACATTGTTCAAGTAGTTCGTAATTAGTTATATCAAGCCACATAGCTTTTAATATACCAATGAATCTATCTCTATTTTCCTTGCCATAAGCACGAGGAATAACAAGAACAGTATCAGAAGTAATACAACCAATTCCTACTTCAATATTACGACCAGCATTGAATAACCGATTAGGACAAGAAGCACAATAAGCACATGTATCAACAGTCATATAGAAAATCATTCTATAAAAATACAATCGCTATATCTGTATTGCGTGTACATAGGAGAATGAACAAGAATAACATCATCCTCATCAAGAAGTTCTTTCTCATCATGATAAGGAGTCATATTCCAAACACCATTAGCGTCTTTATCAAGAACAGCAAGAATAAAAAGTCTATATGCTTTACAATAGCCAACAACAACACATTTTTGACCTAAATCGTTAAAACATTCTTTGCCAAGATATTTGCTAATAGTATCGGCACCAACACGTCTAATTAATTTACCCATAATTCAAAACTAAGAAGTCAGAAGCACGAGAACAAGCAACATAAAGACGTCGAAGCAAATCATCAGCATTTGTATAAGGATGTCCATTCTTATCAAATACCATATCATTTATATCAACGAATACATTATTATATGTACTGCCTTGCGCCTTATGTGACGTAAGGGCAAATCCATAGTCAATATCTCGTGTAAACATAATACGTCCAAGAGTATCTCGAACATCATAAAGAAGAAGATATTTACGCTTAAACTCAAAATACTTTTTCCATTTAGAACTTCTATCATAAGATTGAGCAGCTTTAGCAGTTTCAACAAGATAGTTTAATTCTTGACAATAAGTATTAAAAGTATAAGCATCTCTATGGTCAATAACAAACAAAGGTTTAGTAATTCCACCGCCATGAATAGCTTGGAACTTAACCATAAAACCTTTAAAGCCGTAATCTTGGTCAACAAAATTAAGAATATCACGAATAATATAGTCTTCGCTATTATTAATAATAATATCATTGAATTCGTCAACTATTGTAGTATAACTCATAATCAAATCATTATTGTTAAGAATAGACCTGTCAGCATTTTTAATCGTAACATTTCTAATATGATTATTCCAACCAGTAACAGCTTTGTTTGTATAAGCAACAAGACGATACAAATCTACATCCTTTTCAAAATCTTTATCAACGAAACCACGATTGATAAGTTGTTTAAATTCAGCATTACCAACAACTATATAACCTTTACCGTTAACAACATCCTTACGATGATTACAAATATAAGAAAGAAAATTATAACTTCTATTCTTAATATCTATACGAAGAATGTCAAGAAGCTCTCGAATAGGATTAGTATCTTCTTGTCGAACAATTTCAGTAAGACGATTGATTTTACTCGCTACTTTAAAAGCATAAGAAACAGTTTCTTTAACAGGAGCAAGCTGGCTATCATCGCCAATAAAAATAACCTTAATTTCTTGTTTTCTACAATAAGCAAGTATATAATTAACAAGAGCACGATTAAGCATCGAACTTTCATCAATTATAAGAACTCGTGTAGTATCGCCATTAAACTTAACGCTACCAACAGGTTTGAAAGCTGGATTATTTGGGTCAAAATCTTCAATGTCAACATCAAGACGAAAACCAAATAGTTTTTGAATAGTATCAACTTTCATTTTAGTAGCATTAGCAAGAACACGACAAGCTTTATGTGTAGGCGCAGCGCAGATAATCATAGACCTTGTATAACGACAATGTTCAATAACATATTTCATAACAAAAGTCTTACCAACACCACCAGCTCCACATAAAGCTTGTACATTACTACCTTTAGAAAACGGAGAAGCGATAAAATCAATAAGAGCATCAACAGCCTTTTGTTGCCCTTTATTAAGAGTAACAGTTTCTTGATTTCTTTTACTTGGGACAAACTCCATTATCTGTATTTACTTCTTTTTCTTTATTAATATATATTCTTCATATTCTTTATAAGCATCAGATATTTCTCTTACATCAGAAGGATTGTAACGAACAATAACATGAAAACGAATAATGCCAAGAGCATCCTTAATCAAATTACCTCGTACAATAAGACCATCAGCAATAGCAGAATAGAATTTCTTATTCATACTAATTCGACTTTCTTTATCTCGAATAATCTTAATACGATGTCCATATTTATCTTTACCACGAAAATAAACAGTTTTACGTTTAAACGTTTTATGACTGTCAGGGTCAAAGAAATAAGAACCATTAAGCCCAAGATAAGGATTGTTGATATAGCATTTAAGAACTCCATCAACAGTAATAACTTTACCTGTTACATCTCTTGCTATTACATCATCTTTCTTAACAGGAGAACGCTTTTTAGGTTGAAGCGCAGATAAAGAGAAATTAAACTTAACCATGACTTTAACGTTTACGAGTCATAATCTTGTTTACTTTAGCAGCAAGAATGTCTTTAGGTTTGTGCTTGATATTTATATCAGCAGCGGTATCAGCATCATCTTTCTTTTCTCCTTTACGGGGTGGGACATTATCTTTATAGATTTTCTTATACCCGCAATAATTGCAAAGAAAATCCAGTTTGCCGTTAGTACTATTACCAAGAGGAATACCATTAGTAATAGTAATAACTTTGACATTAGTATCAATGCTGATACCAGACATTCTTTTAAGAACGTTAACAACTCCAACTTCGTCGTATTTTCCCATAACTTTACATTGGTTAAATTAAACATATATAAATAATAAATAAGCCGCAATTACGGCAATAATAATCCAAATACTTTGAGTGTCATATTTGTTATGAAATACATATTCGTTTACAAGACAAATATTAAGACAAACAAGAATAACAATAATATCAGTAACAATATTCATAGTATCACGATTTAACTCCCCCGTAGAGGATGCAAACAACATCAAGTCATCTTATCTGCAAGCAGAACGGTAATGGCAGTAGCAGACCAAATAATAGCTACAAGAACAATAATAATTATAATTGCAGCTTTAATCCAGAACTTTACTTGCCACCTCATACTTTACGAACGTCAAAAGAAATAATAGTAGATTCTTCTTCAACAGAATAAGTAGACTTAATAAGGTCAATAGGAACAGCAGCACCTTTAATATGATTGTTAACAAAATAGCGAGTAGCAGCTTTTTGGCAATTTTCTTCTGTTTTACCAAGAACAATAATAACAACGCTCGCATCATTTGTAGAGGAATATAGTTTCATCATAATATTAAAAATTTAAAGATTCAACAAGAGCAGGAAAATCACAATCAATTTTAGTAAGATGATAATTATCAAATCTATCTTTCATTCTAACGTTAATGCTATTAGCTGTACACTTAATACATTTTATAGCTTTAACGTAAAAAGAATTATTATCGACAATTTTATAAGCATCATCAGGAGTAAAAGCACAGAGATAATAAATATAAGCAAGAATAATCTTAATTCCATTTATCAAAGCATTTATTTTAGTGATATAATAAACACCATTAACTACTATATGCTCAATTTCTTTATCTCCTGAAATATGAATAACAAGATTATAATAATTATCTCTTTTATCAGCATGAAACCAAATACCAAAATTACCATGAAAGAAAGCAACAACTTTCTCTATATCATCAGTATTATCTTCCATAAGAGCATTAAGCATAATGTTAATCTTAATGTCTTTCTTACAATCATTACTAAATCCAAACATAATAGTAAGTTATTTAAGATAAACATTAATAGCCTGTTGCAAATCTACATGTGTAAGAACAGAAGTAATAAAATTCTTAATAGGTATAATATCAACATCCATGAAATGCTTAACAACATAAATATCATTAGCATTATTATCAAGAATCTTATTTAAAAGAGCATCGTCATTTGTTTTAGTATAAACAAGATAAGCAAAAGCAAGAAATATAGCATGCGATATACATTTTCCAAAAGTATCAAATGGAATAACACAAATATTAGGTTTCATCTCGGCAAGATGATTAACCAAGGCTTTGTTGCTAATACGTTTTGGTACATATTGTGTAGTACGAATATAAGGATAATAACAACAAATATTTGGATAATAATCAGCGGCAACAATTATCTGATAATGAGAACGTAGTTTATCAATAATATCAACAACTGTAACTTCTTCATTTGCAGGAACGTTAAACAAAGCCATAGCAGCAATATTAACAAAACGTTCTCTATCTGGATTTGTATAATTAATCATAGCAAAATAATTTTATTATATAATAAGAAAATAACGCATTTACAGCCTCGTCACACGACTTTTATTCGAGAACGATAGATTAATCATTTCGATATAGAAAATCGCATGACGGGCAAAAGAAGCCTATCTACGAATGTGTGGCGGTCTATTTAAGAAGTCCTGCGGAACTTGCGTCAAGACAAGACTGGGAGCAACACGAACACGATAAATAGGAGTAGAAGTACCTTTAGCAACGTTTCTATCTTCAATAATACTAAAACGTTTTTCTGTAATAACCCAAACAACATCACCAACTTTATATTGACAAATATCATTTATAAAGTCTTCTCTAACATCAGCATTAATAATTTCTTCAATATTATCCATAGTTATTCAGATTTTTGTTCAAGAGCTTCAATAAGACTTTTGTTATGTTTAATAATTTCAGCATTATTTTCATTAACATCTTGAGCAGTAGCAACAATTTCAATCATAAGGTCATGGTTTCTTTTTTGACATTTATCAAGAAGATTAACACGGATATACAAAGCATTGCAATAATCACGAAGTTTATTAGTTTTACGCCACAGCGCATTAATGGAAATGATAGCTGCTATCAGCCATAATGACAAAAGCATTATTACCGTCAATAATAATTTGGGATTTAAAATAGTTTGTTCCATAAGTATATTTATTAAGTGAATAATAATTAGCAATAACAAAAAAGCCAGCACTATTCTCACGAACGGTGCTGGCACTATGACAAAACAGATTTGTAAACATAGGTTCACATTCAACACAAGTAGCATTGTTATAACTAACCTTTTAAACTCTAAGACAATGAACTAAATAAAAATTAACAAGAACCTATTTAGCCGCAATCACACCCCGTAGAGGATGCAAGAGCTTCATTGTTTCGGCTTCAATTCGCCATCATCAGTTAGAGAAAGAATAATAGCACTATTCTCATGAACCGTACCATTGTCAAGACAAATAATTAAGTTTAATAAAACAGATAACTAAAATTGCAGATGCTTCTGCACTATGACAAACATTAATAAAAACAAACACTATCTAACTAAATGCACAAAATAAATAGAACTATTGCTATTCTCACGAACTGCAATAGTAAGTCAATCATTTAGAAATTAAGTTTTACGAGCATTACTATTCTCACGAACAATAAGGCAACAAATCCATGTAGAAATATATGTACGAACAGATTGTCATTTATTGGCTCTACGAGCAAGTTCTTTTTCCAAATCTTCTTTAGAAATACCGGAAAGGTCAACAGTTGTATTGGTTCTTTCTTTATTTTCTTCAATAGCATTAAATCTGTCCCAATAAATATTATCAAGAACTTTCAAATCATCTTCAACAATATGATTGATATTGTCGTTCCAGTTCTTGATAAGTTTACGATAGATATTGAAAGCATCGAGAAGATTTTTAAGAGAACCGAGTTCAATATCTCTGGCTAACTCAAGAACATCATGAACAGCAAGAACTCGTTCAAGAACATCGAAATGTTTACCTTTTTCAAAGATAAGTTCTCTTTGTTCAGCAAGAGTATTTTCTTTGAAAGACTTAGCAAATTCAAGAACATCAGCAGCTTTATCATTAAGCTTGTTAATAATCTCTTGACGTTTTCTTTCAGCACCGTCTTCAGTACAATTGTCACAATCACCGTTGCAACCAATCATTTCACAAGCAATAATAGCAGCAAGTTTCTTAGCATCTTCTTTTTTCATATTTGTATAAGTTTTAATTTAATCATAAAAACCAAAATCGTTATTATAAGGAGTATCATCTGGCATAATTCCATTATATTCAGAACTGTTATCTAAATCAGTATTAACAAGTTCAGCATCAATAGTAATACCAGCGACATTATTATCTTCTTTTTGAGGTGGAATATAAACTATTTCCATATATAGAAGTAATTAGAGTACTGCCCCGATAAAGAACAACATTATCAAATTGAGAATGAAATAAAGCAGGTTGTTTAGCTTAGGTTATCCTCTACGGGGCAGGTGAACAAACTATTTGTTATTATTGGTATTACCAAGAATGTCTTCTCCGTGAATATCATTGTCAACAAAGAAGTTTTCAAGAACAACGCCAGCATCACGAGCAATGTCTTCAAAACTCTTAGCGAAAGAACAGATAAAGAAAGTTTCGGTATAAAGAAATTCTTTATTAAGACCATTTTCTTTAAGCTGGAACTTATTCCAAAGGAAATTCACATAGCATTTGCTATCTTGTTTAACAAGACCACTTTCTTTTGCAGCTGTGATAATATTCTTGGCAGTATGGCGACGAATATCACAATTGAAATTAAGAAAAGCAGCAATTTTAGCAGTGCTTTCAGGAACACCTTTGGGAATAACAGTTTTTCTGTCTTGTTTGTTACTTGGTTGATTAACAGGAGCAGTGGCTGTAACAACAGCAGCTTCATTGGTAGGAACATTTTCTTCCATAACAGTAAGTTTTAAAAGATTAATATTATTATTGATTTTATTATCATGGTGACAAATATAGAAACTATATTTATACGACCAAAACAATATAGGAAATTATTTATTAAATTGTTACCAGTATTGGTAATAGTATTAGCGACAATCATCTAAATGCTTAGTATCAGTAGAATAAATCTTATTCGTAGCAAGACTACAAAAATTATAATAACAAGAATAAATATAACGATGTTAATCATAATATTATAGCGAATGTTATTAATGAAGATAATCAAACTAATAAAGCTAATCTTATTGAAGCTAATAATAAGGCTCGATGAGGCTCTTATTAAGGCTAAGCCCAATCAAGATGAACGCAATAAAGCTAATAAAACTATATTTAATGCCGATAGGCAAGCTGATAGAGCTACAAATGTAGATGCGTCTGATAAATATAAAGCGGTTGCTGGTCAAGCTAAAGCTAAACTTGCGAATAGACGAACTGATAGAGCTACAAAAGCGGATACGAGAAGAGGTGAGAGAAAGGCTAAACAAAAAGCTAAGAAAGGGAAGATTAGACAAGCTAAATATGGGAATAAGAATAAGAGTGATAATAAAGATGATAATAAAGGTAGAGGGGAGAATAACTTTAGGTTATGGGAGATAACTAAAAGTTATAAGGAGTAAGAGAGGGAAGTACAGCCAGACCACCAGCCTCATCCTTATTCTCTTTTCCATTCTTATTAACACTTCTATTCTCAATAAAGTTCATCAGGAGCATCAGTATTAACACCTACAAGCTCAATCATTCTCCCATTAGCATCTCTTCTAAACACTCTTCTATCGTTCTTATCTTTACCTTTAGCCGCAGCATCAACATTAACTATATAATTAGCATCAGCATTAGCTACACTATCGGTATCATCATCAAGCTTATGAACAGTTTTAGCACTCCAAATATAATCTTCAATATCAATTATTCTTCCAGCAGTAACAAGCTTAATAATATCATCAGTAGCATCATCAACAGAAATAGAACCAAAAATAGCTTCAGTTATAACATTAATAACTGCTTTACGAAGAGCTTCATATCTTTTAGCAAGAGCTTCTTCAACAGCATGTCCATAAAAAGAATGACGCGCAATACGAAAAGCTTCTTCAACATTAAGACGATGTTTAATAGCAGCTTCTTTATCAGTCTTAGGCTGAACATCTTGACGAGGAGTATTAACAACAGTATCAATAACTTTAGCAACAGCATCTGTATCAGCATTAGCAGCAAGAGCTTTATTTAATATATCTTTCATATTTATTAATTTAAAGGATTATACGACCACGACCATCAACAACGACTTCTCTATCGCCATAGTATTCATTATAAAGTTCACAAAACTTATTAAAATCACCAAGAAAAATGTCATTATGATTAATGATAAGAACATATTTCTTATTGGTAAGCCTAATAAGTTCTTGCTTCTCAAGTTCAAGAATAGCACGATAATAGCAACGAGAATTGATAGTAGCATATTGGTTATCACTAACATCAACAATATTACTATTGGCTTTAAGATTATCAAGAATACTTATCATCATATTTCTGACAACTCCGTTAGCAGAAAGCGCAACATAATTCCAATGACGAGAAGTTTGAATAAAATTTTTTTCTCGTTTAATTGGATTAAAAGTAACATTGATAGCATTAAGTGTACTATCAATAAGACTTTTCTGAATACGTTCTTTGTTAACAGCAAAGGCAGTAAGAGCAATATTACGAATAATTTCTTCATTCTTTTTAATACTCCTTTCATTCATGGCTTTATAAGCCGCTTTACGAGTTTTACTGAAATCAATTTTAGGCATAATGTACTAATTAATACGTTAAACAATATATTTTATTAAATTACTTCAAATATAAGCATTAATTGGTACAATCTTGCTGTTATTCTTATATTCTTATTTATCTATCTATATATATATAAGATTATACTGACAATCTATAACATGTTGATTAAGAGCATTTTACGTCATCGTCCAGTGTACTGGTTAGTACACTCGCAGCGCACTATATGCTCTACCAGTGACCTATCCAGTACACTAAATTTTGTTCAATAATGGCATCTTTATGTTAAGCATTATCAGCAACTTGCATCCAAGCATTGTTATGCCATTCAAATGTAGCATCATTAACATCAACGCGATAATTAAGACGATTGTCATCTGTTACATGATGATAAACAGCGTTATCGTCAACTTCATGATGTTCGGTATGACCATCAAGATAGATAAATGTTTCTGTTTTCATAATTGTAGGAGTTTAATGATTAGTAATATTAAGCTTATCAGATTGTTCACAATAGTCTGCATGAAGAGCATGAAGATAATGGACATGCTTATCAGATAGGTCACAATCGTTTGCCAAGATATTTAGCTGCTGATGAATGAGAGTCCCAGCCTGCATAGCTTGCTCATGCCCACGAGGAGCACGAGCAACAAGCTATTGCAATTCTTTTCGACATCTATTAAGACACCATGCAGCAGTAAGAAGAACGCCCGAAACAAAAGTAAGCACAACCATTTGAGTTGCTTTAAGATTAGGCAAATTTTCGGAGAGCATAACAAGGAAGATTAAGCCCAATAACGTGAACTTGATGATAAACACCCAAAGAAGAATTTGTTTAAATAACTTCATAACCAATAATATTAAGAGGTAAAACAATAAAAGGGCAGAGTATTACACCCTGCCCAATTACATTAAAATGGATTGTCACTACTGGAAGCAATCGAAGTAAGTAACGAAGCCCGTTGCACTTTGGCAGCTTTAGCGGCTTTGATTTCCTCAAGCATTATTTTGCGAAGCTCTATTGCCATAGCCCTGTACTCTTCCAATAACATGGCGTTGTTCGGCTCGTAAACCTCGATAACATGATAAATATATCTATCATAATCTTTAACGCCGTATTCGTTGGAATTACGAGTAAACGGATTAGAGGCAACAGCACCAGCGGGCACGAACTCCGCCAAAATCTGTATTTCCATTCCGCAGAAGAACGGTTCAGGCATACCCGCAGCGATTGCGTTTTCCACCATAGCAACAAAGCGTCCGTAGAACGGATGCCTGCGCATTAATGCCGTAAGTTGATATTCGGACACTTGCAGCGCCTGCGTAAAGCCTATTTGTCGGCTTCCGTCTTTCTGTGAAATACTTGCTTTCACTGGCTTGTTGAGGAGCAACATTAAGTTGTTGTACTCGTGTCCATTCTCCGCAACACGTTCAGCAACGTTAATTCCGTTGATAGTAACACGAATAACAAAATTAGCGTCGTTAGCTCTCATTTCGGCAATGATTTGTTCACGTGTTTTTGCACCCGTAGTATTACTACCACCGTTTTCAGCTTCTTCGGCTGCTTTTCTTGCTTCTTCTGCTGCTTTCTTTGCAGCTTCTTCGGCTTGTTTAGCCGCAATTTCTTTTGCATTCATAAGGCAAATAAGATTTGTTAAATTAAGCCCTCTAATATTGGCAAACGCAGTGAGGACTGATAGCCTGCGCTTGTCGACAACAAATCTTTTGTTCAATGTCGAGATATTTAGATGCTGATGAATGAGAACTCGGAGCTTAGGAGTTTGCTTAGGCTAAGCAAAAACTTCTCTAAAAATATAATCAACAAGTCTATCAAGAATAATATAGTCCCAATAAACAATGACGGGGGTGTCAAGTCGAAGCGCAAGCACCGGGGGTTCATACCCAGTACCTTCGGCGTAACAGTTACTTATACAAAATTTTAGCCTATTATAAGCAAGTTCATCCTTATTAATACTATCACCAGCACAAAGAAGTTCATTCTATCTAACTTTCCCTAAACATAAAGAAGCTCATCTTCTCTTATATTTCTTCTATCATCGTCGCTTGTATCGTCTTTATCTCTTTCATCTTCATCTTCTTTATCGTCGTCGCTTATAGCCTTATTCGCATTCCAATTTAAATCTCCAATAGTAGCCATATAAAAATCAGCTTTAGTAGCTTCTTTATTTCCTTTATTTATATCAGCTTTATTAGCTTTATTATCTTTACCAGCTTCACTGATTTATTCATATCAGATAACACAGTTATAACAATATAGGCGTTGCCGCCAATCTTGACGTTATTGCCGCTATTATTATATTCACACCCCGTAAAGGATAGAGCTATGACTTGCTCTTGATAATAAAGCTGCTCTTGTTTCTAAAGATAATAAAGCTGTTAAAGTTCTTATCGCTCTTGTTATTAAAGCCGCGTTAAGCATTATATGGCTGAATCCTCTACGGGGTGTGAATGTGCCTGTATCTGCTACTCCGTTTCTTGTTCTTGTTATTATTATACCTCTTGCTCTCATTATTGATAATAAAGCTGCTTAGCATGTGCGCTTGCTGGAGCGATTTCGGGAGTAAAGAGAACGGGCTGATAACAGCCTGCTACGCTTTCAGATTTGCCCGTTACGACACGATAATTTGAAAAATAAGCTATCCTATTATTTTGATAGAGAATCGCTTGGCGAGGCTGGAAATAGGCTTAGAAAAAATTGTTAAAAATAGTTTAATAAATTGGCTCTTATTAAAGATAATGTTTATACTTGCAGAAACAAAATAAATATGGATAATATTGTTGATAAGATTAAGGCTGTTAGACGAGATGAATATAAAGCCGACTATGTTCCCGGTTCTCGTAATAATAAAAAGCCTATTAATAAGAAAAGTAAAATGAAAGTCGGTGACGCTGGTATTGATTGTTTAACTAAATAAATTATTTATGATACGAATTAAAAGCGATTTAAAACCGTATGCTATTGAAGTTCCTACTGCTATTTCTGAAATTGATGAAAGATACTTTAAGGCTCTTCTTAACGATGTAAAGATACCTAATAATTATGCTGTTATTGCTATCTGTTACAAAGATAGACTTTTCAGTATTCTTTCTGATTTCAAGAACGGTAACAATGGAACTAAAGAAGTTGTTCCTCTTATTGCTAAAATTCAAGACAATGAATCTAAAGTTCCGTTTGCTGTTGCTGACATTGCTATTGTTGATGCTTCTTCTATTGAACGCGGAACTCATTTATCTCTTCGTAATAACGCTATTTGTTTTGGTGCTATTTGCGAATATTGTCTTAACGATAGTGAGCTTTCTAAAGCTATTATGAATGGTTCTTTCTTTAATGGCGGAAAATCTCTTGGCGCACATGAAGCTAAAATGGCTGCTCCTGATGTTTTCTTTGTTGAATTTAAGATTGTTCCTCTTTGTGATATTAAAGCTTCTTATTCACAAGATGCTAATATTGCTTGTACTAAAGTTGAACACGATAAGAGTAATCTTAATTAATCCTTTTCCTGCGTTTAAATAAATCCCAAGCCGCTAACAGATATTATTTTTGATATTCTTGTTGGCGGCTTTATTTTTTTTTATCTCGCTAAAGTTGATAATATGATTGAAGAAAAACTTGATAATATTCTTGACGGAGTTGATTTAGGTGAGGATTATGTTTTAGTTTATAAAGATTACGAGAACGTTCTTAAAGATATTGATTTTGCCAACGATGAAGAAAGACTTCTTACTCGTGCTATTATTAAAAATTTAGAGCACGAAGCATCTAAACAATTTCTTAAAGAATTAGCTGTTGACATTCCTTATATTGGAGTTGCACAACGTAATCTTCTTCGTAAAAGTATTGTTGCTTCTTACCATGAACTAAAAGAAGCTCGTGAAACTCTTTCCGAAGAAGAATATAAAGAGTTTCGTGACAATCTTATTAAACAGAAGAAATTTGAGATTAATAATACCGAACTACAACGTCGTATTGAAAAAGAAAATAGAAACAAGAATTATAAACTTTGGATTAAGCTTGCTAAAAAGCATGGAGTGTCTTATGCTAATTTTTATATTTATCTTCATAAAGACCTTCATGTTGTAGAGTTTAATCAAGAACTTAATGATGCTTATGTCGAAGCCTATTCTGATTGACCAGTTACTTACTATTGATAAGACAGGAATGCCTGCTGCTCCAAGCATCACTCAACTTCTTGATAAAGATGTACGTCTTCTTTTTGTTAGAGATACTTCTAAGAATAAAGAAATGTATATTAAAGAAGTTGGTGTTATTTATTATCTTGCCGACCCTAAAGGCCCTTGTCTTAGTCAAGGTCTTAGTCGTAGTGAAGCTCTTCAACGTGCTCGTGAAAATTTTGACCTTCCTACTACTTATACACCCGACCTCTTAGTTGAGAAGCTTATTAAGCGTTATCATTCCCAACGATGTGGTATTGCTGGCGAAGCTGTTGAATCTCTTCAAAAAGCTATTCGTAATATTACTGTTTCATCCAATATAATTAATGAACAGCTTAACGATAAACTTCAAAGTGGATTGTCTGCCGAAGACGCTGGTATATTTATTGATTATATGGATAAGATAAATAAACGTATAACTGATTTACCAAATCTTATTACTGCTCTTAAGAAAGCGGAAGAAGAAGCGGCTTATGAAGAAGAAACAAGAACTGCTCGTGGCGGTGTTAAAATTGTCTCTTCGATGGTAGACGAGGACTAATGCTATGAATATTGATAAACGATACAATGGAATTAAACTTATATTTCATGAAGAGGAACACAAATATAACGATACTCTTAATAATGATTATATAAGTACTACTACCATATTACATCTTTATAAACCTGAGTTTGATAAAGCTTATTGGCTTCGCCGTAAATCTAAAGAACTTGGCATTAGTGAAGCCAAGCTTAAAGAACAATGGGATACTATTACTAAAGAAGCCTGCGATAGAGGTAGTGTTACTCACAATGGTCTTGAAGACGGCATTAAAGGAGCCAGTAAGTTTAAACAAGCTATTCAATATCTTGAACGTGACGGTGACGGAGAAATGATTACTGTTGCTGATTTAGGTTCTATTAATGCCAATTATAAACTTCTTAATATAGAAGAATTTAAAGAAGCTACTGATTATAAATATGATAATCTTTATGAAGTCTTTGAAAAATATGTTAGTCTTGGTTATAAGATTTATGCTGAGATTGGTATGTTTCTTATTGATTATCTTATTAGTGGTACTATTGATGTTCTTCTTGTTAATGAATGGGAGAATAAAGCTGTAATCGGAGATTGGAAAACCAATCGTGGTGGACTTATATTTACGTCTGGATATTATCGTAAAGATAAAAAACAGAAACCTGCTCAAATGACTAATGAATGGGTAGAGAAAAAAGAAACTCTTCTTCCGCCAGTTAATAATCTTCCTCATTGTAATGGAAGTATTTATAATCTTCAATTGAGTATGTATGCTAAAGCTGTTAATCTTATAACAGGTCTTGAAATTCGAGGACTTTGGCTTGCTCATATTGATTGTGATTTTGAACTTAACGAGTATGGAATGCCTAAACGTTTTCCTGATGGACTTTATCATATTAAAGAGAATCCAACAGAGAAGATAACTTTCTATACTCTTCCTTATAGAGAAAAAGAGATTGAACTTATTTTAGCTGATAGAAAAGCTAAACTTAAAGCTCAAGATGTTAAACGTAATTTTACTCTTGGATTATGAAAAATACTATTATTGGTTTAGTTATTGGTATTATACTTGGTGTACTGTCTGGAGCTGCTCTTTATGATAAAAACCCAGAGCCTATTATCAAGTACATTCCTTTACAGGGGAGTTCCACAGATAGTATAACTATTGTTAATCTTACTGAACAACTTCGTAGAACTCAAGATAGTCTTAATGCTTATAAAGCTGATACTACTATTAGTGCTGAACTTTTTGTTGCTAAATATAAACTTGAACGTATTCGTCATTATAATGAAATTGCAGCTAAAGGTAACAATATTAAATACCTTAGAGGTTGGCTTAATCGTGTACTTAATGAATAATGTATTATGAAAGTTATTAAAGACAATGGAACATATAGAGTTGTTTATACCGAACAACTTATTAAAGATGATAACGGATATGGTCTTATTAAACGTTATAAAGTTCAAATTTATGACGATAGACTTTTTCTTAAAGATTGGCTTAATATAAAAGTTTTTGAAGCTTATGATGGTGATAAAGATGAAGTTGATTATATTAAAAACGAAGCCATAGACCTTTATAATAAGATTGTTTATCCCGATAAATATTTTATTACCAATGCCGTATGTGAATAAACAAGGAACTTCGACTAAGATTGTTCGTATAAGTATTTATGACGAAACTAAAGTTGATGTTTTTCGTAGTCTTTTTGAATGTAACCAAGTATGTGGAACTATAAATAGTCAAATACTTACTTGTTGTAGACGTAATGCTAAAGCTGGTCGTTTACAGTTTAGAGTTAAGGATTGGTATTTTACTTTTCCCGATAATAAATTACCTTAAATTGCTATGGTGAAATTTAATTTTAAACTTCCTAAATATTTTAATGAATATAAAGATTATATAAATAATTA